>Ga0102810_1000863_pt1 | contig 11262 bp, 8 predicted proteins | sample ColrivemetaGS573_FD_84506 | JGI IMG/M metagenome (GOLD analysis project Ga0102810, IMG submission 84506) | Estuarine microbial communities from the Columbia River estuary - Ebb tide ETM metaG S.573 | ecosystem: Environmental > Aquatic > Marine > Intertidal zone > Estuary | place: USA: Columbia...
TAAGTGGTTCTGTAGATGGTTATTATCAAGCGAATTTAAGTGCGGCTGATAATGATGAGCAATCTTTCGGGACATCATTTGCAGATGAATTGGGTTTTGCATTGGGTATGGCTAACATTGCATTGGAGTATAAGGGTGAAAAAACGGGTGCTGTTATTGATTTAGCATTTGGACCACGTGGAGATGCTGCTGTTGGAGGTTATAATTTAAATCAGTTGTATGCGTACTGGAATGTTTCAGAGAAAACAACTTTTACAGTGGGGAGGTTTAATACCTATTTAGGGTATGAGGTTATTTCTCCAACAGGAAATTTTAACTATAGTACTTCGTATTTATTTTCAAGCGGTCCTTTTTCACATGTTGGGTTGAAAGCTGATTTCGCTTTGTCTGAAGATTTTAGTTTAATGCTTGCGGTTATGAATGTAACGGATGTTAACAATAATATAACGGGTGCTTATTCAGCGGGGGCTCAATTAGGTTTCAAAGGACAATATTTAAACTTTTACTATGATGATGGTCAAGCTCTTGGTTTTGAAATAGATTATACGGGTGGTTTTGATTTGTCAGATTCTTTTTTCTTAGGAATAAATGCTGCGTATGCGGATAACGATGGGGATGGGTTTTATGGAGCTGCTCTCTATCCTCAGTTGGCTACTTCTGAAAAATTCTCTATTGGATTAAGGGGGGAGTATTTTGAAACAATGTCAGATGTGATAGATAATGATCCGGGTGTATTCTCAGCAACACTTACGGGGAGTTATTCTATTGAGGGTTTGACAATAAAACCTGAATTGCGATTAGATACTTGGGGTGATGATAAGCCATATATAGGAAGTGATGGAGCTCCGTCTGATAATTTATCATCTTTCTTGATTGCGGCAATATATGCATTCTAAGATATTACAACTTTAAAAGTAAGAATATTCTATTTTATATGAAGCTTTGTATGTGAGATTTTTTGGTTAATCTTTATTTTATTGATTTTTAATCTTTAAAAATAGTGCGGGATTCGTAGTTGATATTTCTCTTATTAGGTTTGTTTAAGCACTCAATGAATTTTTTCATTGAGTGCTTTTTATTTATTTGGGGGTGAATCGTGATTTTAATTTAAATATATATTAAAAAGACGGGGTAAAAATGAAATAAATATAAAAACCAACATTAGACCCCATATAAATTAGGGGGTAATAAAAATAAATTATATTTTTGCTCCCAATAATTCAAAACTATATATAATAATGAAAAAAATTGAAGCTATTATACGTAAATCCAAATTTGTTGAAGTAAAGGATGCTTTGCATGAAATTGAAGTAAACTTTTTTAGTTACTGGGATGTAACTGGGGTTGGAAATGAGAAAGAGGGGCATGTATACAGAGGTGTAAGTTATAGCACTTCAGATATTCAAAGAAGATTTTTATCTATAGTTGTTTCTGATCCATTTTTGGAAAGAACAATTGATGTGCTTTTGAAAACAGCCTATACAGGAGTTGTTGGTGATGGTAAAATATTTGTTTCAAATATTGAAGAATCATACAGAATAAGGACTAAAGAAAAGGGTGTAGACACACTAAAATAAAAACTTACTAACTATTAAATTATGGAAAATACACTTTTTACAGTGAATAATGTTTGGATGATGATTTGTACTGCATTGGTATTTTTAATGCATTTAGGATTTTCATTGCTTGAAATTGGTTTAACACGCCAAAAAAACACAATTAATATTTTATTTAAAAACGTATTTATTATTTCAATAGGGTTGGTATTGTATACATTGGTTGGTTTCAATCTTATGTATCCAGGTTCTTTTATTGCAGGGGTAATACCTGATTATTTTTTCGGTTTATTCGGATTAAATATGCCAGAAAATGGATTAACTGTTGAGTATGCAGGTGGAGGTTATACTTATTGGACAGACTTTTTGTTTCAAGCTATGTTTGCTGCAACCGCTGCAACAATTGTTTCTGGAGCTGTCGCAGAAAGGGTAAAATTAGGATCTTTTATGATTTTCACCATTATTTATGTAGGTTTGGTTTACCCGATTGTCGGTTCTTGGCAATGGGGAGGTGGATGGCTTTCTTCACTTGGTAATGAAGTAAATGAATTAGGCGAAGTTATTTCTGAAGCAGGTTTTTATGATTTTGCAGGTTCAACATTGGTGCATTCAGTTGGTGGATGGGCAGCATTAGTGGCTGTTTGGTTATTGGGTGCCAGAATTGGTAAATTCAAAAAAGATGGTTCCGTGGGTGCAATCCCAGGTCATAATATGCCTTTTGCAACTGCAGGGGTATTTATTTTATGGTTAGGTTGGTTTGGGTTTAATGGAGGTTCTGTACTTTCAGCCGATCCTGGAAAAACATCTTTGGTATTGGTAACAACTTGCTTGGCAGCTGCTTCGGGTGGTTTATCAGCATTCTTAGTTTCGTTATTTAAATACAAACAATATGATTTGTCTATGTTTTTAAACGGTATTCTTGGTGGTTTGGTTGGAATCACTGCTGGAGCAGATATTATGAGTGTGTCAGATGCAATAGTTATTGGTTTTGTTGCTGGTGCATTAATTGTTTTAGCAGTTGCATTGGTTGATAAAATCAGATTAGACGACCCAGTTGGAGCTATCGCAGTGCATTTAGTATGTGGTATTTGGGGAACTTTAGCTGTTGGAATTTTCGGTCAATTGGCTGGTTGGAAACAGTTTGGTTATCAATTAGTTGGGGTGTTTGCTGTTGGCGTATTTTGCTTGTTATTTGCTTATGTTATTATTAAAATATTAAAAAGTACTGTTGGTATAAGAGTTAGTTCAGAAGAAGAACAAGAAGGTTTAGATATCCACGAACATGGTATGGATGCTTATCCTGATTTTCGTTTAAATCAGCATTAAAATATTTGAAAAAGAAGAAGAAAAAGTCTGCATTAATTATTTAGTGTAGGCTTTTTTAATGATGTTCTTTATAAGCCTTAACTCCTGCCGATATTTCTACATTTAAATTATTTTCAGAAGGAGGAATTGGACAAGAATACTTGTGGTTATAAGCACAATAAGGGTTGTACGATTTATTAAAATCTATAACAATAGTTTTGCTTCCAGCTTCTGGAATTTCCAAATCAATAAAACGCCCACCACCATAACTTGTTTTGCCATTTGTATTATCATTGAAAGGTAAAAATAAATAATTGGCATAATCTAATGAAGTCATTAAATCTAGACTTTGATAAACGCTTAATTCACATTTTTTTCCATTTAAAGTAAAACGCGCTATTCCATATTTTTTATATAATGGTAATCTTACGGTAGTTGTTTGCATCTCAAAAATTGGGGCGTTTGGCGTTAATTCTAATGAAGCTTCAACGAGATAATTTTTATCAATATCAAAAAAATCCAAAGCTTTAAAAGTTTTTAAATCTTCTTCTGTTAAAGGCGATTTTTCCGCATCTGAATAATTAGTATTCAGTTCATATTGAAATAGTTTAATTGTATCTGTATAATCCGATGTTTGAGGTTTACAGCTAATGATAATAAGTAATAAAAAAGGAAAAAAGAAGGTTTTCATTGTTGAATAATTTTATCATTCGAAAGTACAAAATATTTCAATTATGATTAAAAAAGATTGTTAATTGAATAATTTTTGTAGTTTTACTGAAAATTTAGATCAATTAAATGAATATTACATCACAATATATTACCGTGAAAAAGTGTTTTCTACCGAATCGCTTGGGTGTATATGTGTTCTAATTATTCAGAAATAAATAATATCAATTCATTTAAAACCCAGCATAAAGCTGGGTTTTTTAATTCTACTATATGGTAAAAAAAACGATAAATAGTTATCAGAATTCATTTAGAGGTTTATCGCCTGAGGTTTGGTGGCTGGCTCTAATTACTTTTATAAATAGGGCAGGTACTATGGTTTTGCCATTCATGTCCTTGTATTTAACACAAGATCTGAATTTAACATTAAGTCAGGTTGGTTGGATTATGACAAGTTTTGGTGTAGGCTCTTTAGTTGGCACTTGGATAGGAGGTAAGTTAACCGATACTATTGGTTTTTATAAAGTAATGGTTAGAAGCTTATTAACAACTGGGTTTTTATTTATGGCTTTGCAATATTTACATACTTTTGAAGGGTTTTTAGTAGGGATATTTTTAACAATGTTGGTCGCTGATATGTTTAGACCAGCCATGTTTGTTTCTTTAAAAGCATACAGTAAACCCGAAAACCGAACAAGATCATTGACTTTAATTCGTTTGGCTATTAATCTTGGATTCTCATTCGGACCTTTGTTGGGAGGAATTATTATTGCATTTATAGGGTATTCAGGACTTTTTTGGGTAGATGGATTGACGTGTATTGCAGCAATTTTTATAATGAAATTAGTGTTGAAAGAAAAACAAGTTAAACTTTCTTCTGAAACTATTGAAGATGAAGCCGTTTCACAAATGGAATCAGTTTACAAAGACAAACCATTTTGGATATTTTTGGTAGTGGTATTTTTAATGGGGTTTGTGTTTTTGCAATTATTTACTACAATGCCACTTTACTATAGAGAGATTCATGATTTGTCGGAAGTTCAAATTGGTTTAATAATGTCGCTAAATGGGTTTTTAATATTTTTATTTGAAATGCCTTTAATTCATTATATAGAAAAAAAAACGTTGGATAAATTAAAAATAATTACTTGGAGTTTGGTGTTGTTTGCATTGAGTTTTTTGGTTTTGAATACTACCATGTGGATTGGAATATTGATTATAGGAATGTTGTTAATTACGGTTGGTGAAATGTTGGCGTTTCCATTTACAAATAATTTTGCGATGAATAGAGCGCCAACAGGAAAGGAAGGGCGCTATTTAGCTTTGTATTCTATGGCGTTTTCATTTGCACATATTTTTAGTGCAAAAACAGGAATGGAAGTCATTGATAAATTAGGTTTTGCAGCTAACTGGTTTTTAATGGGCGGTTTAGGTTTGCTGGCAGTTGTATTAATGATTTGGTTAAGAAGAAGTTTGAAGTAAGATTTATTTCAACTCCTTCATGAGATTTATAGAGATACACTTAATTTTCACGATCTAATTAAAGATTGTTAACATCAATTTTAAAGAGTTTTGCAGCATTTTCCCACAAAATCAACTCCTTTTTGTCGTCTGCCAATTCCAACTGACTCATAAACTTTAAATATGATTTCATATTTGATATTGGCCAATCTGTACCGTATAATAAATAATTAGGGTCACCGGCATAGGTAATCATTTCTTCAATTTCTTTTTTCATATACCTTTCAAACTTATCTGAAAAATCACCAAGAACCAACCCTGAAATATCCGCATACACGTTTTTGTTCTTGTACACAACTTCCATACAATCTCTAATCCAAGGATTACCAACATGGCATATCACTATCTTTAAATCAGGATAATCAACTGCTAAATCATCAATATGCAATGGGTGTGAATATTTAACTTTACCAGTTGGAGCGTAAGTATCTCCTGAATGAAACATTACAGGGACATCATATTCTATAGCCATTTCGTACCAAAGTTTAAGTCTGGTATCATTTGGATAAAAAGGCTCGTAACCAGGATAAAATTTTAAACCTTTTATAAAACCATTTTCAAGATACTCCCCAATTTCTCTAACATCTCTATGGTTGTAATGCAGATAACTAATACCTGAAACCACGCCTAAATTTTTTCGTCCCTTAATAGCCTCAACCACTTGTCTTGTGCTAGGTCGGTGTTCGTTTACTTTGTAAGATGATAGCACTAATGAATAATCAACCTTATTCTCAATCATATTATCTGTAAGGCGGTTAAGGCAATCTTCTAAAGAAGCAACTCTATCTTCGTGGTAATTATTGATATGGGTATGTACGTCTATAATCATATTAAGTATATTTTTTCAGTTTGTGAGCGGCAATTATTGTATATGAACAGTTTTGAATTTGCTTTAAAATTAGTAGTTTAAAAGATATTAACTATTAGTTGGTATGGTTTTGAATTACCTCTTTCACTTTTTTGCTATCTTCAGCAGCATTTACTTCAGCATTTTTATAAATAATTTTTCGATCTTTATCTAAAACAAAAGTCCAGCGTGGTGTTGTAATACCCCTGATAAGCAATAAATTTTCTCCACCAATTTCACGTGTAATTTCTCCGCCTTTATTTGTTGGAATGCCAAATATTTTTGAAATATTTCCTTCGTTATCTGATAATAAAGGAAAATTTAATTGATATGCTTCTTTAAAGTATTGCAAATTTTTAACTTCATCGCCACTTATGCCAACAACGGTTACACCCATTTTATCAAACGTAGCTTTATCATCTCTATAAGCACAAGCTTGTTTTGTGCAACCTCCAGTCATGGCGGCAGGATAAAAATAAACCACTAAAAAATCGGTTTTTACATTTGCCGATTTCCAAACATTTCCATCGTCATTCAATGCCGAGAATTCAGCCACTTTATCACCTTCTTTTAATTCATTTGAATTTTGAGCCATAGTTATAAATATGTTTAAAATGACAACTGAAATGCAAATAATTTTTTTCATTTTATTAAGTTTAAGATACAATAATACAAAATTCAAGATAAATAAGTATGGTTAAAAAACTTACGATAGATTTAAATTACATTACAATTACACATTTTCTTTTTTATCATCTAAATTAACATTACATTTATGTGTTATGATAAAAGTAGTAATAATTGACGATGAAGTAAATGCACAAGGGGTATTGCAAAATACCATCAACAGATATTTTCCAAATAAGTTTTCGGTTGTTGCAATCTGTGGTTCTGTTTCTCAGGGTGTTGAAGCAATTAATAGGCTCGAACCTGAATTGGTGTTTTTAGATATTCAAATGCCAGGAGAAAATGGTTTTGAGCTATTTAAATATTTTAAAGTTGTTAAGTTTGAAGTGATTTTCACAACAGCTTATGAACAGTTTGCACTAAAGGCAATAAAATGCAGTGCGTTGGATTATTTGCTTAAACCTATCAATCATTTAGATTTGGCAAATTCTATAAAATTGTTTGAAGCAAGATACCAGCAAAATTCGGGACAAAAAAAATTAGCATTGCTGTTAGAAAATTTGAACTTAGACAATCAAAATTCTTACAAAATTGCATTTCCAACGCTTGAAGGATTTGATTTAATTCATTCTAATCAGATTTTATATTGCAAAGCCGACAGTAATTATTGTTTCATTAAAAAAATAGATAATACTGCAATTGTTGTTACTAAAACACTTAAATATATTGAAGAATTACTGCCAGCTAAACCTTTTAGGCGTATTCATAAAACCTTTGTTGTGAATTTAAATTACATAGTAAGGTATCATAAATTATCAAAGGAAATTGAATTAACTAACGGAGAGAAATTGCCAGTTTCTTTCAGAAAAGAAGACGAATTTGTTAAAGCTATTTTACAAAAAGAATAATTTAATTGTTATTTTTTTATTGTGCTTTTGTTTTTCAAATTCACAAAATTACAACAGTAAAAATTTTACGTCAGCAAAAGAGTTATCAAATAATTCTGTTAGAGCGTTATTTTTGGATAGCCAAAATTTTTTATGGATTGGTACTGAAAATGGACTGGTTTATAAAGAAAATGAAACTTTCACCTCTTATTTTGAAGAAGATGGTTTGGCAATGAACAATTGCTGGGCAATTGCTGAAGACAGTAATAAAAAAATGTGGTTTGGAAGTTATGGAGGTGGATTGAGTATTTTGAATAACGAAAAATTTAAAGTACTATCTGAAACCAATGGTTTGGTGCATAATGAAATTACAAAGTTATTTGCCAATAATGATAAAATGTACGTAGGTACAAGTAATGGAATTTCTGTAATTGATATTAATTCAAATAAAATTACTTCACTAAGACCTTTTGAAAATCAGCTTTTTAGAGTTTCTTCCTTTTTTGAATTTAATCAGCAAATTTATTGTACTACATATAATTTAGGGGTTTATAAAATAACTGTTGAGAGTCAAAAAATTGTATTGAATAAAATAAATAACCATCACTTCATTTATGCGGCTTTTAAAAATAAGGATAGTATTTATAGCAGTAATAAATCGTTTATTATAAAAACCAAACTAAGTTCCTTTGTAAATAAGGCAGATACCATTCCAATGGCTAAAATGGGACTTTCTGTAGTTTGGGATTATTGTTTGAGTTCGCAAAACAACATATTTGCTGCTGCTTGGGGAATCTATAAAAATGACGGAGGTATCTATGAAATTGTTAACAATGAGTTTGTCAATCGAAATTCAAACTTTAATATTCCAAGCAAAGAAATTATATCGTTGGCTTATGATTCAAAATTTAACAAACTCTTTGTGGGCTCTAAAGACAATGGTTTGTATGAGGTTGATTTATCTACAGACATACAATTTATACCTTCAAAAAATAGAAATTTTATTGGCTTTGCATCTGTTGGAACTTCAAAAGCAATATTGTTTAACAATGGTTTAATTATAAAGAATGGTGAAATAAGTTATAACATAGAACCTACAACTTTTAAAAAGTGGCAAGAAAATTATATAAGAAATGCTAAAATGGAATTGCCAAAACACAAAGACCATTTTTATGAATTAGATTATAGTACCCAAGCAGTTGATATAAAATTTTATGATGTAAAAACGTATCATAATTTATTTTGGATAAACACTACAATTGGGCTATTTGCATTGAAAGAAAATGGTGAATTGAATAGGTATTTGCCGCTGCATACTGAAGAATTTAATTTTACAAATAATGGAAATCTAGTTGAAACAAATCCATATGGAGGTGTTCGTGTTTATCAGGATTTAGAGAAATTTAAGTACGCATATTTTCAGGCTGAACATTCATCTACCCCAACAATGGTTGTTAATAGTTTGCAAAAAGGAGATAAAACCTATTTTTTATCCATTTTTTCAGGGCTTTATGCTTGGAAAAACAATCAATTTATTTCATATGTAAAGGATGCTGTTTGGTTAGAGAGAAAATTAAAACACATTACCATCTTGGGTGAAAATATCGCTATTTCAAATGAATTTGGCGATGTTTTTATTATAAATGAAACAAACACTTTTGAAATATCAGCCAAAATCCCAAGGTCGAATATTCAAGGAAATTCAATTTCATTTTTGACAAGTTTTAAAGATTATTTATTGATTGGAACAGAAAAAGGGCTGACAATTTACAAAGACAATCATTTTATATTTTTGAATGAAGAGCAAGGTTTAAAACAACCATTTCTAAGCTCAAAAGTTGAAAATAACACATTAATTATAGGTTCTGTGAATGGACATTATAGTGTAAATCTGGATGCTGTTATAAACACAAAACAGTTGGTGCATAAAGTAAGTATTAAAAGCATTAAAATTAACAATCAAAATGAGGCTATTCAGCAGTTGGTTGAAAATAATAAAGTCACTTTGCCATACAATCAAAATACAATTAATATTAGATTTTCGACAAATGCTCATCCATTTCCTAATAAATTAATATATCAATACCGCCTAAATTCCAACGCAGATTGGAGTGAAATAACAACCAATCCTGAAATTTATTTAGCCTATTTAACGGCTAAAAAGCACGATGTTGAGGTGAAAGTAACAGACTTAAGTACTGGGTTAAGTTTCGAACAAATAGTATTAAAAATAAACGTATTACCACCTTTTTGGAAATCTTGGTGGTTTATTTTGCTGTCTATAGTGTTGACCTTTATTGGGTTATTCATTTTTTATAAACTTAGAGTTTATCAGCTAAAAAAGTTTGAGGCTGAAAAAAGCTTGATAAAAAAACGTGTTGAAGAAGTGAAAATGGAAGCCTTATTAGCGCAAATGAACCCTCATTTTATTTTTAATGCGATGAATTCTATTCAAAAATATATTATTGATAGCGATATAGACAATGCGGTGCTATATTTGGGAGAGTTTTCAAAATTAATACGTAAAAATTTAGACCATTGTACGCGTCCGTATATTTTTTTAATTGAAGAAATTGAATATTTGAACTCTTATATTTTTGTTGAAAATAAACGATTTAATAATAAGGTTTCAGTTGAATTAAACTTTGAAAAAGCCATAGATATATATTCTGTAGAAATTCCTTCTATGATTATCCAGCCATTTATTGAGAATGTTTTTGTACATGCATTTCCGCCAAGTATAAAAGATCCTAAATTAATGGTTGATTTTACTATGAAATCTTCCGAAAATTTAATTTGTACTATTATAGATAATGGTGTCGGAATTTCAGAAAACATAAAAAAATTACATAAATCTAAAGGGCTTTTATTGGTAAAAGAAAGGTTAAAATTATTGGGCTATGATGTTGAAAAAACGGTTGTCATTTCTTCTGAAAAAAATAAAGGTACTACAGTTGTTATCCAATTAAAAGTTTAACGATAATATCTCTAAAGACTACGTTTACTCATTAAGTAAATTTACTTAAAATGTTATCATTAATTTTATAACTCGTTAAGGGAAAATTGCTATGAAAAAGATATTCCTTTTGAAATTAACTAAATTTTATAAAAAACCATTGATTAAAATTTGGATAAAATAACATAAATTATTGATTGTTTATAGATTGATTAAGTGTTAAATTTATCACTCCGGTATCCCATAAGTATCAACCACATAATCCAAATCTTTATCGCCTCTCCCGCTTAAATTTACCAATATGGATTGTTTTGGATTTTCTTTAGCTAATTTCATCGCAAAAGCCACTGCGTGAGCACTTTCCAAAGCAGGAATGATTCCTTCTAATCTGCTTAATTCAAAAAAGGCATCAATACATTCTTTATCTGTAATGCTATCATACATTACTTTATTTAAGTCTTTTAGCATACTGTGTTCTGGACCAACACCTGGATAATCCAATCCGCTTGCAATTGAATGCACAGGAGCAGGTTCTCCTTTTTCATCTTGTAATAGATAACATTTAAAACCATGAATAATACCAGGTTTTCCTAAAGTCATTGTAGCAGCGTGATTACCTAACTTATCAAGTGATTTTCCTGCAGGTTCAACACCAAATAATTTACATTCTTCATCATCTAAAAATGCTGAGAAAATTCCTATTGCATTGCTACCACCACCAACACAAGCAACTACATTATCAGGTAATTCGCCCGTCATATCAAAAAACTGATCTTTGGCTTCAATCCCAACAATGCGTTGAAAATCACGCACCATCATTGGAAAAGGATGTGGCCCAACAACCGATCCAATGCAATAAATGGTATTTATAGGGTCTTGTAAATAGGCGCCAAA
>Ga0102810_1000867_pt1 | contig 11220 bp, 9 predicted proteins | sample ColrivemetaGS573_FD_84506 | JGI IMG/M metagenome (GOLD analysis project Ga0102810, IMG submission 84506) | Estuarine microbial communities from the Columbia River estuary - Ebb tide ETM metaG S.573 | ecosystem: Environmental > Aquatic > Marine > Intertidal zone > Estuary | place: USA: Columbia...
CATGGATCAAATCCTAAGCACCGTTAGCTTTAAGGCAAAAGTATTTGATGCGGCGCACTTTTTTATATCTTTGAATATTCTACCTTTTGTTATTCACAAAACGAAAATATCATTTCTATTTTAACCCTAATCAATGATGAGGGCTCCTCTTTAGCCGTTGGAAATACACGAAACATCAATGCTTTAACCGAACTCTTAATCATCGAAATCATTCGCTATATCATCGATAATAAATCATTTTAAAATAATTTATTACTAAAATTAGTTACTTAAAAGACCCAAGATTGATCGAAATTTTTGAATTTATAAAAGATGATCTTGACGCTGATTTATCTAACAAGCAATTGGCAAAAGTAGTCGGTGTTTCTGAAGATTATGTGGGTGAATATTTCAAAATACTTACCGGAATTAATCCACAGGATTATAAAGAAGATCAACGAATGGAAAAGGTAGTTATCTTACTGAGAACAATCAAAAAATCGATCCAAGAAGTAAGAAAAAACCTAGGCTGCAAAGATACAACCTATTTTTTCAGACAATTTAAACTGATATTTGGTATCACTGCTCGGAAAATGAGAAACAAAGAGTTAATGATTAATACCTAACTAGCCCTTAGTTTTCTTGGTCCCTTTTATCTCCTTATATATTTTTTCTAAAATTAGGGGCATCTGATTCAGTATAAAGGCATATAGAATACCTCCTAAAGAGCGACTTCTGTAAGACAACTTTTCTTTATTTTTTACTTTCTTAACAGCCTTTTTTTGTGGCCTAAACAGTAAATATCCCAACCCTATAATAGCAGTAACCAAACTAATGCCTAATAGTCTCGAATACCATTTCTTCTCGAATCTCTGAGATGTCTTAACCAGGTTTGAACGCAATAGCTCCTCATCTAATTTCAATTGCGCTTTTATATTCTCATACTTGCTAGAGTGTTTACTCATGGTTTTTTTTATAACTGGATTCAATGATCACTTCCTCCAACCAATTTTGAATTTTTCCAGATCTGGCTATCCATAGAACCATGATGATCATTAAGAAAAAAAAGGCGCTCGCAATAAAATATCCCCAATAAGCACTCATAAAAAACTCATTAAAAATAACTGCTATACCCAGAGATAAAAAAATCAGCATCAGTAATGACAAAATTACCATTGTCAAAAATAAAATCGAAACTGCCAAAAAGGTAGAAAATTTTGAGATCAACTCAAGTTTTACCTGATCACCTTTGATTTTTATTAATGAAATTATTTTGTCTATCAGGGAATTCACTTTTAATTATTTTATTAAAAGGTAATTGTTTTTCGTGACGTTTTCCTTTTTTGCGGCTAAAATAAATCTATCTCCTAAGCATTAATGGTTAAGCTCTTGAATAGTTAACCAACTCATTAAACCCATACCGATCTTCATAGCATCTTCATCAATATTAAAATAAGGGGTATGTACACCGGAGATGATAGATTTTGCTTCATTTCGGGTTCCCAATCTATAAAAGCAACCCTCGACACTTTGAGAATAAAAAGAAAAGTCCTCAGAAGCCATCCATAAATCTAAATCAACGATATTTTCCGCACCTAAATATTCTTGAGCAGCTGATATATTCCTATCAGTGTAGGCAGGATCATTGAATAGATAGGGATAACCCTTCTCAATTCTCACTTTACATTTTGCTCCCATAGATGCTGCGATCCCTTCTGCCATATGTGTAATTAACATCAAGGCTTCAGCTCGCCATTTTTCATCAAACGTTCGAAGAGTTCCCGCCACATAGACATAATCAGGGATCACGTTCGTGGCTCCTTTGCCTGATATATTTCCAAATGAAAGTACAGAAGGTATTTTAGGACTAGACTTACGGCTCACAATCTGCTGCAGAGCAATTAAAATATGACTGGTGATAATGACCGGATCAACGAGTTTTTCAGGCATAGCCGCATGGCCTCCTTTCCCCTCAATCGTCAGGTAAATTTCATCAGAACTTGCCATGTACTTCCCCGAACGAAAACCTACTTTTCCTACATCTATAAAAGGCATGACGTGCTGTCCTAAAATAGTTTTGGGAATTGGATTCTTTAGAATCCCTTCTTTGATTAATAAGGAAGCTCCGCCAGGAGTTTTCTCCTCCCCCGGTTGGAAAATGAATTTGACGCTTCCCTTAAATTCAGATTTTAATTGGGACAGAATCTTTGCCACCCCTATCAAACATGAGGTATGGACATCATGTCCGCAAGCGTGCATGAGACCCTCATATTTAGATTTATAATCAATTTCATTTTTTTCTAAAATGGGAAGTGCATCTATATCTGCTCTTAAGGCAATGTTTTTACCTAGTTTCGATCCCTCAAGTAGAAAAGTAACTCCAGTTTTAGCAATTCTTTGAATATTCTCTATCCCAATTTCTCTCAGTTTGTTCTCAATAAAATCTGCTGTCTGGTACTCTTCAAAAGACAATTCAGGATACTGATGTAAATGCCTTCTACATGTCCGAATTTCTTCAAAAAAAGACTCAGACATGGATTTAATGTTTTTAACTAATTCACTCATCTGGCCCTATAATTGGGATTTTTTCTGCTATTACTATAGATTTAGGAAAGGTCTTTTTAATATCATTTAAAAATCTGGTAGCGGTTAATTTTTCATGAAAAGCACCAATTTTTATTCTATAATTAGGCTGATTATAGGTTAAATTAATTAACAACTCTGGAAAAATATCTTGGCAATAGTTATGGATATCGAGGGCTTCATCTCGATTGGTATTGGAATAGACTTGGATCACAAAACCATCTCTTAGTTTGAGTTTTTTATTTTGAGCCACCATTAAATGACTGATGCTATCAATTTCTTTGGTTATGTGCCCATATAATTCCACGGACTCTTTGAAAGTTTTAGGTGATGGTACCACATCGATTACCTTAGGCAGCTCCAACCGATACACACTTAAGTCTTCATTATAGACCTTATTTACTGGTTTACTCACTTTGCAAGCAAACACGAGTACTGAAAATAAAAAAATCAGTCTATAAGAACGCATTTATTTGCTTTCAAATCATCTTCCACTAACTTATATTTTATGTCCCTTTTGACCATTCCATCTGTATACTTAACGGATACTCTAGCATTTCTACTTGCTATTTTCTGTGTTTTTATCGGTGCCGTTTTCTCCACTGGTTTCCCATTAGATTCTTGATAGGCCAATGCTGATTTAGTCTCTGCTTTTGATTCTTGGTATTTCTGTGCCGATTTAGAATGATTGGCCTCCTTGACCTCATGCTCATTTTGGATTGGAATTTCTGATTTTATCAATAATGACATCGTTTCTTGATTCACCTTGCCAATAAAAAGTTTGAACATTTCAAAGCCTTCGAATTTATAAATGAGAAGCGGATCTTTTTGCTCATAAACGGCATTTTGAACCGACTGTTTTAAGTCATCCATGTCTCTTAAATGCTCTTTCCATACTTGATCAATAATCGCTACGGTAATGATTTTTTCCATTTCTGAAACGACGACTAAACCATTTGAATTCACTGATTCTTGTAAATTGACACTCACACCAATTTGTTTGATCCCGTCTGTAAAAGGGATCATAATATTTTGAACGACTGCCCCTCTGTTTTTCAACAATTGCTTGAGCAAGGGAAGGGTTTTGCCAACAATCACTTTATTTTTCGACAAATAGGCTGCATACGCCTGATCATATAATTTTTCTGCCAACGCAGATTCTGATATTTTCTGTAATTCTTCAGCGCTCATTTGAAAATCTATTCCCAAATTACTGATCGCATGGAGTCTCAGTTCGTCTGAGTCAATCACTACCCTATTAATATGAGCCATGTCCTCACAAATGTCGTAGAGCATATTCATAATATCGAATTGCAAGCGCTCACCATACAATGCGTTTTTTCGACGTTTATAGATGACCTCTCTCTGCGAATTCATGACATCATCGTATTCAAGTAGTCTTTTTCTTGTCGCAAAATTATTCTCCTCGACTTTCTTTTGTGCCCTTTCGATAGACTTAGTAATCATGCTGTGCTGAATTACCTCACCTTCTTTAAGGCCTAATCGATCCATGATTTTGGCCATACGATCGGAGCCAAAAAGCCGCATCAAATTATCTTCAAGTGATACAAAAAATTGTGAAGAGCCCACATCTCCTTGCCTTCCTGATCGTCCCCTCAACTGACGATCCACCCGTCTAGATTCATGACGCTCGGTTCCACTAATAGCCAACCCTCCTGCTACCTTTGACTCTGCTGTTAGTCTTATATCTGTACCCCTGCCCGCCATATTGGTGGCTATGGTTACCGTTCCTGGTTTTCCAGCTTCTCCAACAACGTCTGCTTCCTTGGCATGTTGCTTCGCGTTCAATACTTGATGCTTGATGTTTTTCAACTTTAGCATCCTACTGAGCAACTCAGATATTTCAACTGAAGTGGTACCCACCAATACTGGCCTTCCTATCGCAGTAAGCTCGGTAACCTCCTCAACCACTGCATTAAATTTTTCACGGATGGTTTTATAGACCTTATCTTCCATATCCTTACGAACAATGGGTCTATTGGTAGGGCATACGACAACATCCAATTTATAAATATCCCAAAATTCCCCCGCCTCTGTCTCTGCGGTACCCGTCATTCCAGCGAGTTTATGGTACATTCTAAAATAATTTTGCAACGTAATAGTCGCATAGGTCTGAGTAGCATCTTCTACTTTAACATTCTCCTTGGCCTCTATGGCTTGATGTAACCCATCGGCATACCTTCGCCCTTCCATGACTCGGCCGGTCTGCTCATCGACAATTTTAACTTTTGAATCTACGACAATGTATTCTGTATCTTTCTCATAAAGACAATAAGCCCTTAAAAGTTGGTTGACTGAGTGAATCCGTTGAGACTTAATATTGTAATCTTGAATAATGGTGTCCTTAGCTTTCAACTTCTCATTTTCATCTATTGTAGTATCCTGCTCTAACTTATTTATCTCAATGGCAATATCGGGTAGAATAAAGAAAGTCGTATCTTCGCCATCTTGGGTAATAAGATCAATCCCTTTTTCAGTTAAATTTATTGAATTGTGCTTTTCATCAATCGTAAAAAATAAGGTTTCGTCCGCCTCAGGCATCATTTTCTGATTGTCCTGCAAGTAAATATTTTCAGTTTTTTGCAAAACTTGACGCATGCCAGGCTCGCTTAAAAACTTGATCAAAGGTTTGTATTTGGGCAGCCCTCTAAAAGACCTAAATAAAGGCAATCCCGCTTCTTTTTCGTTGTTTTCCTTTATCAGTTTCTTGGCCTCATTGAGATAATCGGAAGTTAATTTTCGTTGGGCATCGACCAGTTTCTGTAATCTCGGTCTCAATTCATAAAACTCATGTTCATCTCCTCTGGGTATGGGTCCTGAAATGATCAAAGGAGTTCTTGCATCGTCAATAAGTACGGAATCAACCTCATCAACCATCGCAAAATGATGTTTCCCCTGCACCAGTTCTTCTGTTGACCTTGCCATATTGTCTCGCAAATAATCAAATCCAAACTCATTATTGGTCCCATATACAATATCTTTTTGATAAGCCGCCCGACGTTCTACAGAATTAGGCCCATATTTATCTATGCAATCCACCTTCAAGCCATGAAATTCAAATAAAGGGGCATTCCATTCGGAATCTCTTTTGGCCAAATAGTCATTAACGGTTACGATGTGAACCCCACGACCTGCAAGCGCGTTGAGAAAGGCCGGCAAAGTTGCGACTAGCGTTTTACCTTCACCCGTCGTCATTTCGGATATTTTCCCTTGATGAAGCACCACTCCTCCAACCAATTGAACATCGTAATGAATCATATTCCATTCAATTTCCGTTCCGGCGGCCAGCCATTTGTTATACCAAATTGCTTGATCTCCTTTAATTTCTATGTTGGACTTCATTTTGGAGAGCTCAACATCATGATCGGTCTTCGAAACCGTAAGTTGTCCCTGCTCGGAAAATCTTCGTGCCGTTTCTTTTACCACAGCGAAAGCCTGTGGAAGGATGTCCTCTAAAATAACCTCTAATTGTTGGTTTCGCTCTAATTCTAAAGCATCTATTTTTTTAAAAATATCCTCTTTTTGATTGAGGTCTAAATCTGGATTGTTATTTACTTTTTCATGTAAATCCTCGAGCTCAGCATCGGTGACTTGTAAACGATCTTCAATTACGGTTTTTAATTCCTGAGTCCTCCCCCTCAGTTGGTCATCAGAAATTTTCGCTAATTTTAAAAATTCCTTATTAATGAGGCCCACATAAGGCAATAATAGTTTTAAGTCACGATCCGCCTTGGTCCCAAAAACTCTGCCAACCCCTTTTGTAATCCAGTCAAACATATTCTTTATAATAATTGCAAAACAAGGTCAAAGTTAATGTTTTTAAGTGATCCTGCTATCAAATTAAACATCAATACTCCCTTCAAAAACTTTTATCGCCGCACCTGCCAAATAAATATCACTAAAACTTGTGGGCCCCTTTTTGACAAAACTAACAAAGAGTTGCCCACCTTGAGTCTCAATGGTAACCGGACTCTCCAATTCGAAGGCGGATGCGGCTACTATGGCTGAAGCTGTTACACCGGTTCCGCAAGAAAGCGTTTCAGCCTCTACACCCCTTTCATAAGTTCTCACTTTCAATAATGGTTGATCGATTTCTACAAAATTTACATTAGTTCCTGCGGGGGCAAATTCTTTTGAGTACCTCACCTCGGCTCCAGCATGCCCAACATCTATTTTTTCCACATCAGGTACGAAAGTAACGTAATGAGGGGACCCATTATTAATGAAAAAATAATTCCCCCCTGATAAAATTTCATTGAGGTCTTGTAAACTAAAATGAATCAATCCCTCAAGAAAAAAAGCATCGTGCACGCCATCGTAAGTACTAAAGGTTGTTTGATTCTTTATGATGCCTAAATCTTTTGCGAACTGAACTACACATCTACTGCCATTTCCACACAGGCTTTGACTACCATCCGCATTAAAATAAACCATTTCGAAATCAAGGCTGGAGTGATTTTCAACTAAAATAAGCCCATCCGCGCCTATACCGAATTTATTTTTTGTCAACCTCTGTATCAGATCAACGTTTCCCTTTGGAAAAAATTCCGTACGATTATCAATAAGCACAAAATCGTTGCCCGTTCCTTGATATTTTGTAAATGAAATTTTCATATTTTCCCTAAATAAAAAAAGTCAACTTAAAAGTCGACTATTTTTTTTTCATTGGAAATAAAGCAATTTAAATTTTATCCTTTATTCTAGCTGCCTTTCCTTTTAGATCTCGTAAATAATAAAGTTTCGCTCGTCTTACTTTACCCTTTCTCAAAACCTCTATCTTGTCGATATTTGGCGATCCGGATGGGAAAATTCTTTCTACTGCAATGCCATTTGATATTTTTCTTACAGTGAAGGTCTCACCACTACTGTTGCGGTTCTTAATTTGTAGCACAACTCCTTGGAACTGCTGGATTCTCTCCTTACTCCCTTCCTTGATTTTATAATGCACATTGATCGTATCTCCAGAGCCAAAAAAACTCGAATCTTCTTTTTTTGGACTGTTTTGTGCTTCTACAAACTTTATTAAATCACTCATAATCTTGCTCTTTTGCGTGAGTTTCCTCTTAACGGAGGGCAAATATAAAAAGAATTATAATCTCCTCCTTAAGTTGAGAACAATTAAACTAAAATATTTCCATTAAAGTCCCTACCCGTTCCTAAAAAATCGAAGGCCCTTTGATTACCTTATTGTGTAAGGTAATCAAAGGGTTCTATTTCAACCTATTTCTTGTCGTCTACTTCTTCATATTCTACGTCACTCACATCTTGTTCAGCCTTACCTTCCCCCTCGGGCGCTTCCTGACCAGTTGCGCCTCCTGCTGCTTCAGCACTAGCTTGAGCTGCATAAATCTCTTGAGAAGCACTTTCCCATACTTTATTAAGGGCTTCCATAGCCACATCTATGGCTGCTAAATCTCCACTCGCATGAGCTTCTTTTAATTTGGCTAAAGCTTCGTCAATAGGCTTTTTATTCTCTTCGGAAATCTTATCTCCATAGTCTGCCAACTGTTTTTCAGTTTGGAAAATAAGTGCATCTGCCGCATTAATTTTCTCAACTTTTTCCTTCTCTAATTTATCAGATTCTGCATTGGCCTCGGCCTCTTGCTTCATTTTCTCTATATCCTCATCACTGAGTCCCGATGACGCCTCGATTCTGATTTTTTGCTCTTTTCCCGTTCCTTTGTCTTTGGCTGATACATTTAGAATACCGTTGGCATCAATGTCAAAAGTCACTTCTATTTGAGGAACCCCACGAGGTGCAGGCGGGATGCCGTCCAAATGGAATTTACCAATCGTTCGGTTATCTTTGGCCATAGGACGCTCTCCTTGCAATACATGAATCTCCACTGATGGCTGGCTGTCTGCTGCCGTAGAAAACACTTCTGACTTTTTACTTGGAATCGTAGTGTTTGATTCTATTAACTTGGTCATGACATCACCCATCGTGGCTATTCCCAATGAAAGTGGCGTGACATCAAGTAATAATACATCTTTTACTTCTCCTGTCAATACTCCTCCTTGAATGGCCGCTCCAATAGCTACCACTTCATCTGGATTGACCCCTTTCGACGGCTTTTTATTAAAAAATTTCTCTACTTCTTCTTGAATTTTAGGTATTCTGGTAGATCCACCTACTAGTATCACCTCATCTATATCAGTGGTAGCCATATTGGCATCTTTCAAAGCCTTCTTCACAGGGTCCATGGATCTACGGACCAAACTACCCGCCAATTGCTCAAAAACCGCTCTAGATAAAGTTCTCACCAAGTGCTTAGGAATGCCATCCACAGGCATGATGTAGGGTAAATTGATTTCTGTACTACTCGAGCTTGATAATTCTATCTTTGCTTTCTCTGCGGCTTCTTTGAGACGTTGAAGCGCCATCGGATCTTTTCTTAGATCTATATTTTCATCTTTCATAAATTCTTCTGCCAACCAATCGATAATAACAGCATCAAAATCGTCCCCTCCCAAATGAACGTCTCCATTGGTAGATTTTACCTCGAAAACACCTTCACCCAATTCTAATATGGAAATATCAAATGTTCCTCCTCCTAAATCATATACCGCAATCTTCATATCGGCATTCTTTTTATCTAAGCCATAAGCCAATGCCGCTGCCGTAGGCTCATTGATGATTCTCTTGACATCCAATCCTGCAATCTGTCCCGCTTCTTTTGTCGCCTGTCGTTCAGCGTCATTGAAGTAAGCAGGAACAGTGACCACCGCTTCAGTGACTTCAGTTCCTAAAAAATCTTCTGCCGTTGATTTCATCTTTTGAAGAATCATCGCTGATAATTCTTGTGGAGTATAATTCCTATCTCCTATTTTTACTCTTACTACATCATTGGTTCCAGACTCAAGCTCATACGAAATATGTCTCATTTCGTTCTTAACGTCAGAAAACCGTTTTCCCATGAATCGTTTTACAGAGCTAATGGTGTGTTGCGGATTGGTGATCGCCTGTCTTTTAGCAGGATCTCCAACTTTACGTTCTCCATTACCTCCATCAAGGAATGCTAAAGTGGATGGTGTCGTTCTTCTGCCTTCGCTATTTTGTATCACAACCGGTTCATTTCCTTCCATCACGGCCACACACGAGTTTGTGGTGCCCAGGTCGATGCCTATAATTTTACCCATTTCTGTTTTGTTTGTATTAACATATTTTATTCCATTTTTCTAAACAACAATGCTTGTGCCAAAAGCTTTTTACTGACACAATGTCAGCGATTCTTATGAAATAGAAAATAAGATCAAGACAAGGATTGCTTACTTTTAATTATTCTGGTCTTCGATATGTCAGATTAGTGTATTTTGTTTACTGACAAACAGATCACAGGATAAAAAGAAAAGGTTAAGCTAATTATCATTAATTTTGCGGTTCAATTAATGTACATGGCTCTAGCTGAAGAAATAAAAAAAAGAAAAACATTTGGTATTATTGCCCACCCTGATGCGGGTAAAACCACCTTGACTGAAAAGCTATTGCTCTTTGGCGGAGCCATACAAACAGCAGGGGCTGTTAAGTCCAACAAAATAGATATGGCTACGCGTTCCGATTGGATGGCCATAGAAAAACAAAGAGGTATCTCTGTCGCAACCTCGGTGATGGGTTTTGATTACAAAGGTTTAAAAATTAATATTTTAGACACGCCGGGTCACGAGGATTTTGCAGAAGACACCTACCGTACTTTGACTGCAGTAGACAGTGTTATCATGGTCATTGACTGTGTCAAAGGGGTAGAAAAACAGACTAAAAAACTCATGGAAGTTTGTCGCATGCGCAAAACCCCCGTCCTTTGCTTCATCAATAAGCTAGATAGAGAAGGTCGTGATCCATTTGATCTGATTGACGAAATTGAAGAGGAACTAAAAATAAATGTGCAACCCCTTACTTGGCCTATCGGTATGGGCAAAACACTCAGAGGGGTCTATAATCTTTACAAAAAAAATATTAACCTTTTCGAACCTAGAAAAAACAAACGAGTGGATGATGTGGTGAATATCAAGGATGTTAATGATCCTGAATTAGAAACATACCTACCTCCTTCTGCTTTATCCCAGCTCCGGGAAGACATCGAATTAATCGACGGAGTATACGACCCTTTTGATCAAGAGGCTTACCTCTCTGGAGATTTAGCTCCTGTTTTTTTTGGCAGTGCCGTGTCAAACTTTGGAATAAGGGAATTGCTTGATTGCTTTACGGAAATTGCTCCACATCCAAAACCAAGAGATACCGAGAGCAGAATGATCCCTCCAATAGACCCCAAATTCTCAGGATTTATATTTAAAATTCATGCAAATATGGATCCTAGACATCGAAATAGAATTGCTTTTATCAGAATCTGTTCGGGAAAATTCCAACGGGGTAATAACTATTATCATGTAAGAAATGATAAAAAATATCGCTTTTCAAATGCTACGGCCTTTATGGCACAACAAAAAGAAACCATAGATGAGGCCTTCCCGGGAGATATCATTGGCTTGTATGATACAGGAAATCTTAAAATAGGTGATACCCTCAATGAAGGTGAAAAATCCCTATATAAGGGAATCCCAAGTTTCTCCCCTGAACTATTCAAAGAGGTCCTCAATTTAGATGCAATGAAATCCAAGCAACTTGAAAAGGGATTGACA
>Ga0102810_1000868_pt1 | contig 11213 bp, 10 predicted proteins | sample ColrivemetaGS573_FD_84506 | JGI IMG/M metagenome (GOLD analysis project Ga0102810, IMG submission 84506) | Estuarine microbial communities from the Columbia River estuary - Ebb tide ETM metaG S.573 | ecosystem: Environmental > Aquatic > Marine > Intertidal zone > Estuary | place: USA: Columbia...
AACTAAGCTTTCTTACAAATTCAAATCTGTATACTTTTTCTTCTTGCTCTATATGAAAGAACAAACAATTTGAGTAGTGTACAAACTCATAAGAGGCACCATAAACAAATGAAGTGTCATCTATTTTATACAAAGCATCAACATTTATATGTCCATACGGTGAAATTCGTTTAAAACGATATTCATTGTCATTATGAGTTGCATATAATTCAAACCAAGCACCAGCAGCAATACCATCTAACCACTGAGCATGCTCTTCTATATTATCAACATGTTTAGCCTCTAAATTTCCAATAAAATTAGGACTATACGTTTTTAGACGATCTAAAAAATACCGCAAATTATCTTTTTTTACAGACGATTGATATTCTGAAATTTCTCCCATTTCACTAATCTCAAATACATGATTTTCTGTATCTGCTATAACCACATTACCGACTGTACTCGGTGTGAACCATTTAGATTTTATTAGTCGCTTTTTTATCTTGACATCTGTGACTGAAGCAATTAAACTGTCAGTTACAAATCTAGCACAATTACAACCGTCTTTTATAAATGCAGCGTAACGTATAAAATGGCGATTTTGCATTCTTGTAATATGACTGCGAGCTTTATTATAGTTAATATGACTGCACACTGACACTATCAACTTGCCATCACCATGAGTAAGTTTTGGATGAGTACCAAGAAATTCTAAAATCTCTTTTAAATTTTCAATGGTATCATTTTTGATCTTCGCTTTTAGAGGAAATCCCAATTCATGATCTGTATCTTTCCCTCTAACACGACCATTAGGAATTGAGGTAATATAACGTCCAAAATCATGATACTCTAATACTCCCGTGGTTTTTTGAATTAATACCAAAGCAGAATGGCCTGCTCGTAAATAATCTTTCTTACCAATACCCAAATGCCTCAAATATGGCGAATACCATTCATCAGCAACCATAACAATAGTTTCAGGGTATGCAAGCGTTAATATGATTGCTGTATTATTCATTTACACTCAATGGAAATTGAAAATTATGCTCTGAAGTTGACGCAAGTTGAAGATTTTCAAAATGCATATTAATTTTATTCTGAGTTTTTGTGATTTGAGTAATACTTGTTGTTTTAACAAAAAAACGATCCATAACAACACCATAATCATCATTTCCTTTACCTGCAGTTTTATGAAACTCCATTATAGCATTTGACGATAAAGAGTGTTCTTTGTTAAAGTCATTAAACCATTGCAATCGCTCTTTTTTCATAGAATCATTGTACAATGTGGACGAAGACCAAATTTTTGGTTCAAAAGGTAAGTAAGAAAAATGTTTATTGATTCCGTCCCAAACCAATTCTTTAAATTGAATTGCAGCACTCCACTCAACGACCACCAAAGTAAAAGGCTCTATGCCTTCAAAGTTATAATCATGAATTGCTTTATCAAGATTTTTAGTAATGAGCAAATCTCTCATAACCACTCCTCTACTCATTCTATAAGAAACTTTACGATCATGCTTATCAAAACCACCATTGAGCACGCAAAGCACACGTTTCATTTCACTTACACCAATCCAGGATCCTCCAGCCATTTCATCTTTAGGGAATAATAGCTTTGTTTTATTAACTTCATAAAAATCTGGAGATAAGGTTGTTCTTTGAGGAGCTTCATCTCTATTTGAGGTTAACACAAAATTGTTATTTCCTAAAGGAATAAGGGTAACTGTACACATGAAATTTTAAGTCTGTAAACCGTTGAGCAACTTACAAAATATCATCAAAAAAATCGTAACTTTGTCATCATTTTTAATAATTATAAAAACAAAATATATTATGGGAAAAGGTTTCTTTAATGTACCAATCGCAGTTAACGAACCTGTAAAAGGTTATGCTCCAGGTTCTCCTGAGCGCGAAGCCGTTCTAAAAGCTTACAAAACAATGTTTAACAGCAAAACAGACGTGCCAATGTACATTAATGGCAAAGATGTAAGCACTGGAAACACAAGAACCATGTCTCCACCTCATGACCATCAACATATTGTTGGTCAATATCATGTTGCAGAACAATCTCATGTTAACGAGGCTATTGCAACAGCCTTAGAAGCAAGAAAAAATTGGTCACAAATGCCATGGGAACAACGCGCAGGTATCTTTTTAAAAGCAGCAGAATTAATTGCTGGACCTTATAGAGCAAAAATAAATGCAGCAACAATGATTGCACAGTCAAAAACGGTTCAACAAGCTGAAATTGATGCAGCCTGTGAATTTATTGATTTCTTGCGTTTCAATGTACAGTTTATGACCGACATTTATCATGAACAACCAGATAGTACAAGTGATGCTTGGAACAGAATTGAATATAGACCTCTAGAAGGGTTTACTTACGCAGTAACACCTTTTAACTTTACTGCTATTGCCGGAAACCTTCCTGCATGTATGGCATTAATGGGAAATGTTGTCGTTTGGAAACCTAGTGATAGTCAAGTATATTCTGCAAAAGTGATTATGGATGTATTTAAGGAAGCTGGAGTTCCTGATGGAGTTATAAATGTTGTATTTGGTGATCCAGTAATGATTACAAATACGGTTATGGCAAGTCCTGATTTTTCTGGTTTACATTTTACAGGCTCTACATTTATCTTTAAAGAATTGTGGAAACAAATTGGAAACAACATTCATAATTATAAAACTTATCCAAGAATTGTTGGTGAAACAGGAGGAAAAGATTTCATAGTTGCTCACAAATCAGCAAACGCCAAACAAGTTGCTACTGCAATAACTAGAGGAGCTTTTGAATTTCAAGGGCAAAAATGTAGCGCAGCTTCAAGAGCATATATTCCGTCAAATTTATGGAACGATGTAAAGAACTTCTTAATAGAAGACATTAAGTCTTTTAAAATGGGTTCTCCTGAAGATTTGAGTAATTATATTACTGCAGTAATTCATGAAGGTTCATTTGATAAACTTGCAAAGTTTATTGATGAGGCAAAAGCAGATGATAATGTTGAAATTATAGCTGGAGGTAATTATGATAAAAGTAAAGGATATTTCATTGAACCTACAGTAATTGTTGCTAATGACCCAAAATACACGACTATGTGTACTGAATTATTTGGTCCAGTTATGACAATTTATGTATATGATGAAAATGAGTATGCTGAAACATTAAAATTAGTTGATGAAACGAGTGAATATGCGCTTACGGGTGCTATCCTATCAACTGACAGGTATGCTATTGAGCAAGCAACAAAAGCACTTCAAAATTGTGCTGGAAATTTTTACATAAATGATAAGCCAACAGGAGCTGTAGTAGGTCAACAACCATTTGGTGGTGCTAGGGCATCAGGAACAAATGATAAAGCTGGATCTGCGCAAAACTTACTGCGTTGGGTATCGCCTAGAATGATCAAAGAAACATTCGTAACTCCTGTAGATTATAGATATCCTTTTTTAGGAGAATAGACTGATTATGTTTTTTAATTAAACCCTTAAAATCAATATTTTGAGGGTTTTTTTATGGTTTATATTTTAATGGTAGATATACAATCTTTTTAGTTTCAAAAAAATCTTCTTCAAAAACATCTTTTAATTTAAAGACTTTTGCTTTTGGTAAATCTTTTAGTTCTTCTGTTAAGTCTCCTCCTTTTAAATATAAAATTCCGTTTTTAAGTTCGTGGTTACTTTTTTTATTTACTTTTCTTTTTACCCAGCTAACAAAACTAGGCATAGCAGTTACTGCACGACTTACTATAAAGTCAAATGATTCATTAATATCTTCAGCACGCTTATGAGACGTTTTAATATTAGTTAGTCCAAGTTCTTCTGCAACAGCATTTACAACCTTAAGTTTTTTATTAATACTATCAACTAAATGAAAAGAACATTCTGGGTATAGTATTGCTAAAGGTATCCCGGGAAAACCTCCACCTGTGCCCACATCCATAATTTTAGTTCCATCTTTAAACTTTAAAATCATAGCAATACCAAGCGAATGCAATACATGACGTAAATATAATTCATCAATATCTTTTCTTGAAACTACATTGATTTTGGCGTTCCATTCAGAATATAAATCGAAAAGTTTATTAAACTGCTCTTTTTGAACATCAGAGAGTTCTAGGAAATATTTTAGGATTAATTCCATTAATTAAATAATTTTAGACAAAATTAACTATTTTGAATCATAATAAATTAGTTATTAAAGAATATCGATTTATTAATTAATTATATTTGCAATGTATTATATAAAAACGATTAATAGCACGTTATTATATCGATAACAAAGAAAATATGACAAAGCAGACACTTACTTTTTCCCGAACGGACTCAGCTAAATTTTTCAGAACCTTAAATAAACGTGTGAACGATTATTTTAAAGACAATAATATTAAAAAAACAGGTAACTGGAAATTATATATAAAAACCATTGTAATGTTCACCTTACTTCTTGGTCCTTTAGTTGTATTACTCACTGTTGATTTACCAACATGGTTACAAATAATTTCTATGATGGTAATCGGAATTGGCATGGCAGGAGTTGGCATGAATGTAATGCATGATGCTAACCATGGCTCATTTTCTAGTAAAAAATGGGTGAACAGGCTAATGGGGAGCAGCATACATATTTTAGCTGGTAATGATTATAATTGGAAGGTGCAACACAATGTTCTGCATCACACATATACAAACATTCAGGGTCATGACGAAGATATTGATGCCGGGAGGATTATTCGTTTCTCAAAACATTCGAAATGGTTAAAAGTTCATAAATATCAAAAATATTATGCGTTTTTACTTTATGGATTATTAACAGTTAACTGGGCCATCACAACTGATTTTAAGCAAACATATCAATACTTAAAAAGGAAATTGTCTTATGGTGATTTTCCTAATCCTGCAACACAGTGGACAAAATTAATTATTGGGAAACTAGTTTATTACACGATTTGGGTAGTATTACCTTTATCCTTAGGATATGCTTGGTGGGAAGTTTTAATTGGTTTTTTTATTATGCATTACACGGCAGGTATTATATTAAGTGTGATTTTTCAATTAGCACATGTAATGCCGAATACGGATATGCCATTGCCAGATGAAAATGGAAACATGAAAAATACTTGGGCCATTCATCAATTGTTTACAACATCAAATTTTGCGCCGGAAAGCTGGTTAGTAGAGTTTTATTCAGGCGGATTGAACAGACAAGTTGAACACCACTTATTTTCCCATATTAGTCATGTTCATTATAAAAAAATAGCAAAAATTGTTAAAGAAACTGCTATTGAGTTTAGCCTACCCTATAATGAATACAAGACAATATGGAAAGCTATTGCGGAACACTACAATCAATTAAAAGTATTAGGTAAAAATCCTAGTTTGGCCTAATTAAACTATTTGCATTTTAAAATAAATCATTGCAATGAATCTCCTTTCAGAAAGAATATTAAACATGTCTACTTCTGCCACATTAGCAATGGCAGCTAAAGCCCGAGAGCTAAAAGCAGAAGGTAAAGACATTATTGGTTTAAGTTTGGGTGAACCTGATTTTAATACACCAGATTTCATTAAAAACGCTGCTATTAAAGCTATCAATGAAAACTATAATTCCTATACACCAGTTGATGGATATATTGATTTAAAAAAAGCCATTATTACAAAATTTAAACGCGATAATGATTTACAATATACACTTCCTCAAATTGTAGTATCTACAGGTGCAAAACAAGCGTTAGCAAATATAGCTGCTACAATGATAAACCCTGGAGATGAAGTCATTTTACCATGTCCATATTGGGTAAGTTATAATGATATTATAAAGCTAAATGAAGGCGTTCCGGTTGAAGTAAAAACTTCAATTGATACTGACTTTAAAATGACAGCAGAACAATTAGAAGCAGCTATTACGCCAAAAACTAAAATGATCTGGTATAGTTCTCCTTGTAACCCCAGCGGATCAGTGTATAGCAAAAAAGAACTGCGAGCATTAGCAGATGTGTTGCAAAAACATCCAAATATCTAGGTAGTTTCTGATGAGATTTATGAGCATATTAACTTTGAAGGGGAGCACGCAAGTATGGCTCAATTTGATGATATGTACAACAGAACAATAACTGTAAATGGGGTTTCCAAAGCATTTGCAATGACTGGTTGGCGTATTGGTTTTATCGGCGCACCTGTTGTTATTGCTAGGGCTTGTAATAAAATGCAAGGTCAAATTACAAGTGGTGCCAATTGTATAGCTCAACGCGCAGTAATTACTGCTATGGAAGCATCTCCAAGTAAAGTGAAATTCATGATTGATGAGTTTAAAATACGTCGTGATTTAGTGCTAAATTTACTAAAAGATATACCAGGTTTCAATACAAATACTCCTGAAGGCGCCTTTTATGTATTTCCTGATATTTCAGATTACTTTGGAAAAACATTACGAGGTAAAACCATAAATAATGCAACGGATTTCTCATTATACCTATTGGAAGAAGCCTTAGTAGCTACCGTAACAGGAGATGCTTTTGGAAACCCAAACTGTATTAGAATATCTTATGCAGCATCTCAAGAACAAATAATGGAAGCAATAAAACGCATAAAAGATGCTGTTAGTTAGCAAAAACTAAACATCTAAAAAATTAAGAAAGCCACAATAAATTATGTTGTGGCTTTCTTTTTAACTAACTACTACTAAATGAAAATATTTATAAATCTTATTACATCACATTGGATCTATTAATCCAGTAATAAGAACGATTGAAATTGCTCTAAAAGCAATAATTTTGTTTCAAATTTAAGTTAAACACAACTCTTCAGAATAGTCATATTATAAATAACGAAAATACATAGTTGAAAGAGATGCTTTGAAATGTTCAGAAAGAACAAGTAAAATTACTACTAGCTTAACGTAGCTATTATTGCAATTGCAAAAACTGAAACTTTTAAAATTGCACCAATATTTGATGAGAATTGATATTGTCTGCTTCTAATACGTTGTTTAATACCAAATACTGACTTTGGATTAGAGTGGAAGAAATTATCTTGTATTTCTTCCTTATAATTAGAGGTTAATAAACCTTCATTTTTAAATGTAAAGGTTTCTCTTTTCTTTGCGGGTAATGGCTCAATGTCTACTTGTGTTAATAATAATTCCATGATTATATGTTTTTGATTGATGTTATACTAATAAGACGGCTAACAAATAGAATTGTTACATGAAATCGCAAAATTTGAAATAAAATAAGATAGTAAAATCAATGGAAAATATAGTAAATATTAATACTTCGGGAAGTTTAAAATATTTGTAAAATAATCTCAAATTATCTGTTTCTCCAGAAAAATGGAGTGAATAGAATGAGTACTGTAAATAATTCTAAACGCCCAATAAGCATCAAAAAGGAACACCACCATTTCCCTAAAACTGGCATATTATAGAAATTATCAACTGGTCCAAAATCACCTAAGGCCGGACCTACATTACCCAAACTGGATGCAGCTACACCAATAGCAGATTCAAAGTCGAGCCCTAACATAGAGAACCCTAAAGCGCCGACTATAAACGAAAGCATATATAAAATAAAAAAGGCTAGAATATTAAAAACAATATTTCCAGAAATAGCTTTTTTATTATAACGAACAGGTAAAATGGCATTTGGATGTAAGGTCCGTTTAAATTCAACAAAACCGTTTTTTATAGTCAGTAAATGTCTTACTACTTTTATACCTCCCGCAGTACTTCCAGCTGAGCCTCCTAAAAACATTAAGCCAAAGAAAAAGACCATTAAAAATGGAGTCCATAATGTATAATCAGCAGTAACAAATCCAGTTGTTGTGATAATAGCTAAAACCTGAAACAGTGCATGTCTTATTGAACTTTCAGCTTCACCTAAAACCATTGGGTGATTTATTGTAGACGCTGTAACATCTGCTTTAAAATAGATAATACATGCAGTTATAACTGTGAAAATTGCAATGAACTTAAAGTAGAGTTTAAACTCTTCATCTGCTATTATTTTCTGAACTTTTCCTTTAAATGCAAAGTAGCTTAAGACAAAATTGGTTCCTGCTAAAAACATAAAAACAATGACAATATATTGTATTATTGGTTGGCCATTCCAATGAGCCAAACTGTCGTTTTTAGTTGAAAATCCTCCCGTTGACAACGTCGACATAGAGTGATTAATGGCATCAAAAAATGACATTCCTGCAACACTAAGTAAAATAGTTTCTGCTGCCGAATAACCAAAATAAATAAGCCATAAGCGTTTTGCAGTATCAGTTATACGAGGATGTAATTTATCTGCACTCGGTCCTGGAGCTTCAGCAGCAAATAATTGCATACCGCCAATACCTAATAACGGTAAAATTGCAATTGCTAAAACTATAATCCCCATACCGCCTATCCAATGGGTTAAACTTCTCCAAAATAATAAGCCCTCTGGTAATGATTCAATGTCATTTAATATTGTAGATCCAGTTGTCGTATAACCAGAAATTGTTTCAAAAAAAGCATTTGTAAAATTTGGTATTACATCCGTAAACAAATAAGGCATTGTGCCAGAAAGCGCCATTATAAGCCAACCAAAAGTTACCACAATATAACCTTCGCGCTTACCCATTTCTTTGTTTGGCTTTTTGGTAATCAGCATAATTAGCCCACCAATAAAAAGGGCAATAAGTCCCGAATAGACAATTGGTAATGTGACTCCATCATTATAGATATAACTTATCAGAGCCGCCAAAAGCATGAAACCACCATTAAATAATAATAGTAATCCTAAAAAATGAAAGATAATTTTATAGTTGAGTTTCATTCAATTTTTTAAAAGAAAAAGCTTTCAACTTTTTTTATTGATTGCGGTAAGCAACATACAACAATACGATCTCCAGGCACTATTTTAAAATCGCCAAGGGCAGTAATTCCTTCACCATTTCTAATAACACCTCCAATGATTGCAGATCTTGGGAACTCTAAATCTTTTATACGTTTATCAGATATTTTTGAAGTTGGTTTAACAATAAACTCTAATAACTCAGCATCCATATTATTAAGTTTAGTCATAGCAACAACCTCGCCACGTCTGATATATCTAAATATGCTGTTTGCCGCCAATAACTTCTTATTTATAATAGTATCAATCCCTATGGAGTGCGACAGTTCGAAATAATCAATATTTTCAACCAAAGCAACTGTCTTTTTAACACCCTTAGATTTAGCGACCAAACAAGACATTATGTTAGTTTCAGAATTTCCTGTTACAGAAATAAAAGCGTCCATATTTTGAATATTTTCTTCATCAAGCAGCTCGACATTTCTTCCATCACCATGCAATACTAATATGCTTGGCAAGTCATCTGCAAGATCAAACGCTCTATCTTTATCTTTTTCAATTAATTTAATATTAAATTTGCTATCTGAAAGACCTCGCGCAGTTTTTGAACCAACCTTCCCTCCTCCAAGAATCATCACATTCTTAATTTCAGTTTTTATTTTCCCTGTAAGCTTACATAGCTCCTCATCACCTCCCTTTGAAGTTATAAAAACAACATGATCACCTTCTTTTAAAACTGTATCGCCTCTTGGAATAATAGTTAAATGTGATCCAAAGCGTTGAATCGCAATAGGGATAAAGTGTATTTCAGGCATCAATTTAGCTGCTTCTTTTACTGGCATACCTACTATTGCAGCAGTTCTTGAAAGATTCAATCCAAGCATTGTCAAAGCGCCATCTTCAAATGCATAAGTATCATTAAATACAGATTGATTTAATAATAATTCTATTTCTGAAGCTGCAAGTGATTCTGGAGAAATAAGTTCGTCTATACCAAATCTGGTAAAACCAACTTCTTCCTTCATATCAATAAATTCAGTATTTGTTATTCTTGCAATGGTTTGTTTTGCACCTAATTGTTTGGCTAAAACACAAGCCGTAATATTTGTAGTTTCAGAAGATGTTACCGCAATAAACAACTCAGTACCCTTAATTCTTGCATCCTTTAAAATAGCGATAGACGTCGCGTCTCCCTTTATCACTTTGATATCTAAGTGAGAATCCGCATAAATAAGACTTTCCTTTTTTGAATCTATAAGAGTGATTTCTTGAGATTCATAAGATAATAATTTTGCTAAATGAAATCCTACCTCACCTGCTCCAGCAATTATTATTTTCATTAATTGTTATTATTAAAAATATGAGCAAATATAATTTAATTTTAGGGATTTGTTGCTGAAATCCATTTCTTTGCAAACTAATAAACTCGTTTTAGCCCTTTTACCAATGTCTGAAAAAGTAAAGCCTTATAAAAACAGTAACCTCAGTAAAAAAGAACAGGTCACACAAATGTTTGATACCATATCAAAAGAATATGATGGTTTAAATCGTGTTATATCTTTTGGTATTGACATAAAATGGCGTAAAAAAGTTGTAGCTATTATAAGCGAGCAACGTCCTGATCGTATTTTAGATATCGCAACTGGAACTGGGGATTTAGCAATTAATCTTGCAGAAACTAGCGCTACTAAAATTGTTGGTTTTGATATAAGTCCGGGAATGCTAGAAGTTGGAGAACAAAAAATAACTGATAAAAATCTGAATGGAACTATTGAAATGGTTCTTGGAGATTCAGAAAAAATGCCTTTTGATGATAATTCATTTGATGCTATTACAGTTGCATTTGGAGTAAGGAATTTTGAACATTTAGAAGTAGGACTTTCAGAAATATTAAGAGTACTAAAACCAAATGGGACTTTTGTAATATTAGAAACTTCAGTGCCAACGAAAACCCCTTTTAAACAAGGTTATAAATTTTACACCAAGTACATTTTACCTTTAATTGGTAGAGTATTCTCAAAAGACAAAGTTGCTTACTCATATCTTAGTGAATCTGCATCAATTTTTCCTTATGGTGAAGAACTTAACAATATTTTACGTAAAATTGGGTTTATTAATGCGGAAGCATTGCCTCAAACATTTGGCGTAGCAACCATATATACAGCATCTAAATCTTAATATGAAAAAACTATTTTTTGTTTTATCGTTTATTTTCTTATCACAAGCAATTAATGCTCAGTTGTTTACAAAAGAAAAAATACAAAATCAAGAAAACATTGACAAGATGAAATATTCTTGGGGCTATTATCTTGGTTTTAATAGTTATGACTTTAATTTTGATTATAACCAAAACCTAGAAGATATTCGCGTAGAAAAAACCCTCGGATTTAATGTTGGTCTAATTGGTAA
>Ga0102810_1000886_pt1 | contig 11139 bp, 9 predicted proteins | sample ColrivemetaGS573_FD_84506 | JGI IMG/M metagenome (GOLD analysis project Ga0102810, IMG submission 84506) | Estuarine microbial communities from the Columbia River estuary - Ebb tide ETM metaG S.573 | ecosystem: Environmental > Aquatic > Marine > Intertidal zone > Estuary | place: USA: Columbia...
ACTTATACTGCATCCAAGCTTTTTTTCAAAATACCCAAGGTTAGAGTGAATGAAATTATCTAAGCTTTCAGCATCAAGGAACTTGTTATCCAAAGACCAAACAACTGTGAAAATATTATCGTCTTTAGGAGCCGGCATTAATGCAAAAATTCCTTTCTCAGAGAAGATTTGATGAGCATCAGTTGCATTGGCATCAGCTTTCACTAAAAAAGTAGCTGCGGTTTGGTTATAGGAATGAGTAGTATTTTTAAAACCATATATCTTTGCGACATTTGATGCTTTTCCATCACAAGCAATTAATAAATCGGTTTTATAAATCGAAGAATCTGATAAATTGATTTCTGTTTTCTCACTTTGCGCTTCGTAACTAATAGTTTCGATCTTTGTTTTAAAAAGAGTATTAGGGATATTTTGCTCTTTCAGTGCTGAATTTAATTCATTAAACATAACAACTGCGGATAGATCTTTGGAGCCAATGTCATCAGATGAAAAATTTATTTTTCCAGTGCCATCTGCATCATATACGTAGATATTTTTTATACTTGAAGACGCAATTTTTATTCCCTCGCGTTGCAGCAGCTCAACTGACTTTGGATTAAGTGTTATGGTCCTTATTCCGCTATCAGAATTATATAGCTCATCATTTCTTTCAATAATTTTTGACTGAATTCCTGACCTTCTTAACCTCAGAGAAATGTAGTTCCCTATCAACCCTCCTCCGGATATGATTATGGGAATATTCATAGGCTATGCCATTAAAGCTTCAATTTCATTGGGATCAGAAGGCACTTTTTCAGTAAGGTTTATATTGCCTCCCTCAGTTACCAGGATGTCGTCCTCAATTCTTATTCCTATCCCCTTCCATCTATCCTCAACTTTAGCTGAGCTGCTAATATATATTCCAGGCTCAACAGTTGTAACCATGCCAGGCTTGAAAAACATGAAGTCTCCATTTTCCATATAATCCCCAGAGTCATGAACATCTAAGCCAAGCCAGTGCCCTACTTTATGCATATAAAACTCCTTATGAGCCCCTGCATTATATAAGTCATCAGGATCCCCTTTAAGAATGCCTAGATCTACCAAACCTCTCACTATAACTTTTTCGGATATTTTTTGCGGCTCCATAATATTATTTCCTTCAACAACAGCTCTTATAGCTTTTTGATTAGCTTCATAAACAACGTTATAAATATCTAGCTGCTCTTTTGTAAATTTCCCATTCACCGGAAAGGTTCTGGTGATGTCTGATGCATACATTTCGTATTCTCCACCGGCATCAACCAATATCAACTCACCATTTTTTAAGGGTTGGTTGTTTTCTACATAATGTAAAATACATGCATTTTCTCCACCAGCAACTATTGGGGTGTAAGCAGCAAATCTACTGCCTCTCTTGGCAAATTCATATAAATATTTTGCTTCAATTTCTTGCTCTGTGTTGCCAGGCTCAATTGACTTCATTATTGAAATATGTGAATCAGCAGAAATTTCACATGACTTCTTTAGGAGTTCAATCTCATGCCTATCTTTAATCAATCTTAAATTACCAATCAAGGAAGTTGAGTCAACCATATCTATAGATTTGCTATGTCGCTCAATTGAGTTAGCTGTATTGGTCCACTCTATAACTTTTTTATCAAAAGATTGATCTTTTCCAAAAGAATAAAATAATTTTTGTTTACCTTGTATCAGTCCTGGTATTTCTTTATCTAACTCTGAGTTGTTAAATGCTGCATCAAAAAGATAATCATTTATTGCTCCATCTGGTCCAGCTCTATAGCCATCCCATATTTCTTTGATCTTATCTTTTTGAGGAACAAATATTATAGATTTTATTTTATTGTTTTCGTTGATAAGAAGCATTACAGAAGATGCCTCACAGAAACCTGATAAATAATAAAAGCTGCTTTCCTGCCTAAATGCATATGCAGAGTCTGCATTTCTATAGCAATTATCTGCACCAGAAATAATTATTGCAGAATTATTAGGTATGATTGTTGAAAGGTTTTCTCTACGTTGTTTATATATTTCTTTATTCATATAAATATTTTACTCTTTTAAAAAACAAACTTCCCTATTTATTCTAATAGAATTAAACTTAATTTATGGAAAAGGACAACAACTCACTATCTTTGTTAGAAACAAAACTAAATGATCTTATAAATAGATTTGTGGAGCAAAAGGGGATTATTGACTCTTATGTGCAAAAAGAGAGAGATTGGAAGAAATCTAAACTTTTAAAAAATAAAGAGATAAAAATGTTACAAGACCGAATCCAAAAGGCGGAAGCTAATGAATAATATGGAAACAATTCAACTTAGAATATTTGGAAGAGATCTAACTCTGTCTTGTCCTTCGGATGAAAAAGATCAGCTTCTTAAATCAGCACAGCTATTAAATGATGAGCTGGATAATATTCAAGATAAACAAAACGCTCTTGTTATTGCAGGGCTGAGTCTTGCTAACAAAGCTCTTTCGGGAATCTCTTCAAAAGAAGATGATCATGACCATTCTAAGTTAATAGAAAAAATTAATTCTGTTTTATAGACTTTCTCTTCAACTACGCAAGTAACTATTTTATAATCAATGTACATTCTGGTTCACATGCTAATGTGTCAATAAATTTGAACCGATACTTGTAAATAGGTGATATTCCTCTTCTATTGTTGTGCAGTACCTATAAGGGAAGCCTGATTTAGAAAGATATTCACCACCTGACCTTTCGGTTCAGGTATGGTGCATGGCGGTGATCTGGTTTGTTTAATTTAATGTTTTATGCCCAAAGACGAAATAAGAAATAAACTTTTTAAAACAGGCTCAGCTTTGTCGCCTGACTATAAAAAAATAGAAAATTTAAAAGTTCAAAAAAAATTTCTCGAAACTATCGATCTTCGTAAATTTAAAAATATACTTCTTTACAGAAATATAAAAAATGAAATACCTACAAACTTTATTATGCTGGAAGCAAGTAAATTAAATATCGATATTTATTTTCCTGTAGTAGCTAAAAGAAATAGGCTGCTTTTTAAAAAGCATTTAGAAGGCAATTTGTTTAAAAAAAATAGATACGGGATTGAAGAGCCTATAGGCTCTGAGATTATAAATCCAATGGATTTATCATTAGTAGTGATACCCTTTGTTGGTGTCGATAGGGATGGTTTCAGGCTTGGTAATGGAGGTGGGTATTATGATCGGATTTTTGGCTCTCTATCTGGAAAATCTAGTCTCATGATAGCTGGGCTGGGTTTTGATTACCAATTAACAAATTATAATTTTAAAGAAGAGCATGATTTAAAATATGATGTTGTAGTTACAGAAAAACAGGTTTGTTTTTTCTAATTAATGTAAAATATACTTTACATAAAAGTCTCCCATAATTAAAATAACTTGGCATCCAAGGGGTCGTGTTGATTAAAAAAGTTTTTATATTTATTATTTTATTATCATCTGAGGTCAGTTCATTTGAGCTAGATGGCATGATTTCAGATTCAGAATGGGATGATGCACAAAAATTTGATAACTTTAATACCGTTTACCCCTTCTCTCTAAAACAAGCTCCAAAAAAAACAGAGGCTTATATTTTTTCTAATAAAGAAGGAATATTCATTGGCTTTAAGAACTATCAACCCTCAGAATTTATGAATAGCATAAAGTCGTCAAGAGATGTTATGAATGATTCTGATGCAAATGTTGTAGTAATAGATTTTGCTAATAATGGCATAGAAGCATTTGAGTTTGTTATTAATTCTTCGGGAACATTCATTGACGGCACTTTTACAAATGGCAATGATTTGAGTCGAGATTGGGACGGTAACTGGCAGGGCGCAGTCAGCAAAGGAGACGATTATTGGAGTTCAGAGATATTTATTCCATGGACGGTGGCCACTCTCCCCTCAAATAAAACAGACTATAGGCAAATAAGATTAATGTTTGGCAGATATATTTATGAAGACAATGTCTGGGTTAGTACCATAAAAAGCTCTTATTCCAGAAAAGAGTTTCTTTCTAAGCTAACTCCACTTGAAATAAAAAATTACACTTCCTCTAAATTATCTTTTTTTCCATATATCTCAAGCCAAACTGATTCTGTTTTAGAAACTAAGCTTGAAAAAGTAGGAGCAGATATTTTTTGGAATACTGGTGATGGAAGGCAAATAAATGCAACATTTAATCCAGACTTTGGTCAGGCAGAAAGCGATGATTTAGTAGTAAATTTTTCAGCACAGGAGACTTTCTTTAATGAGAAAAGGGCCTTCTTTACTGAAAACCATTCGCTATTCACCATCAAAGATAGAGATAAGTTTACAGTTATAAATACGAGAAGGATAGGTTCTGTACCAGATTATAATTGCTTGCAATCAGCTGATGAGGAAGCATGCAATGCATCAAAAAAAACCTACTCTGATTTAGACTATGCATTTAGATTTACTCAAAAAAAGGATAATTTTGATATAGGTCTTTTTGTAGCAAGTGAGTCAGATGAACCCTTTTCTAAAGGGAAAAAATTCTCAGCCTTTCGGTCTAGAGGAAAAGTAGGAGAAGCAACTTTTGGACACGTGATTACAAATGTAAAAAATGAGTTTACTGGCGAAGCATCAACCGTAAATGCAATAGATTTTGATAAAATTTATTCAGATAAAATTAGAATAGCTTCAACAATACTTTCATCAAAAGTTGAAAATAATAGCGGGTATGGGTTTAAAGCGTCGATGCGCTATAGGCCTAATAGGAATAACAACACCAATACCACACTGAGATACTTTGATAAGAATTTAGATCTAAATGATTTTGGTTATCTTAAAGATGCAGATTATTTCCAATTAAGCTCAAGATCATCAAGGCAAAATACAAGCTATGGAGATGAATCTAATATCAATATGTCTGAGCTCTCATTGTGGTGGTCTTTAAGTGGAGACACAAGAGGCAATACGAACCCTTTCTTTATTAACCCTCAATTTGAGTACTTCTATAAGGATGGATCAAAATTTAATGCTTTTATTACCCTAAAGACGTCAGGTAAAAATACTACTATTACAAGAAAAAATGAACTCTACCCTTTCGCAAAAATTAAATCCTCTAAAAGTATCACTGCAGATTACGAGGGGGTAATATCTCGAGATTTAGAATATGACTGGAGGGTGAGTTTTGATAGATCTCCAAGATATGACACTTGGGATTCGAAAGGCTATAAGAAAAGTTTTTTTAAGTTTGGGACAAAATATTCAATAGATGAAAATTTAACTATGAGCATTAACTTTATTGCGAAGAAAGAAAAGGAATGGCTGAGGTGGCTTCAAGAAAATAAATTTTCATCAAGTAATTTAAGCAGGCGGGAGATATCGTTTAACCTTAATTGGTTTAAAGGTTTAAAGCATGAGCTAAGACTCAAATCACAATTTATTGCTCTAAAATCACAGTCTCCTAGGAGCCTTGTTTTGAGTCAACAAGGCTATTTAGCTCAAAATAATGAGGATGTTCTTCCGTTTAATATTGGCCAAGCTGCTTTTCAATTAAGATATAAATATGAATTTGCTCCTCTCTCTAATATTTATCTTGTATATTCTAGAGGGGGTAATGTTGATTTAGAAGATGAGGATGAAGCTTACTCAGGCTTGTTTCAGGATGCTTGGAGCAACCCTTCGAATGAGATTGTCTCTATTAAAATTAGACTAAAATATTAACTATTATTTTAAATAGCTCTTGTAAGCTTTATTGTTTGTCTCTTCTGAAAAAAGTACTTCTGTATTGATCAATTGTCTTGTTAACTTATTAGAATCTTTCTCTCCGTCTTCTATCCCAATTAAGATCTTTCCAAATGCTGATCCAAGATTCCTATAATGGAATAATGAGATATTCCATTCGTTACCAAATTTCTCTAGAAAACTTAATAAGGCTCCAGGCCTTTCAGGAAACTCAGCTCTAAATATCCTTTCATTTACATTTTGAGATAGTGTGTGATTTATTCTCCCACCAACCATATGCCTTAAATGATCATTTGATATTTCATTAGCGGTTAAATCATCAAATTTATATTTTTTTCTTTTGAGCTTATCTTTAAGTTTTTTAAAGGAAGCTTCTGAATTAGTTCTTATCCCAACCAAAACATGTGCTACTGATGAGCTTGATTTTCTATAATTAAATTCCGAGATCTGAAAGCTTCCGAACATTTTTGCAAGCCCTAAAAAGCTACCAGGCTGCTCTGGAACCTTGATGCTCATTATTTTTTCTTTATTTTCTCCAAGCTCCGATCTTTCAACAATAAAGCTCAGTCTTTGAAAGTTTACATTGGCTCCACTGCTAATTGCGATCAGCTTTTTACCATTAACTTTTTTTGAGTATTTTTTTAACCCAGCTAGCGCCAGTGCTCCTGCTGGTTCAGATAAAATTCTTGTGTCTTCGAATATGTCCTTTACTGAAGCACAAACCTCATCTACTGAGACGGTTATAACCTCATCTACACACTCCTTAATAATATCAAAATTTTTCTTACCTACCTGCTCAACCGCAACACCATCTGCAAAAAGCCCAACTTCTTTTAATCGAACTCTCTTATTTGCTTTTAAGGCTTCACACAAACATGCAGAATCTTCAACTTCTACACCAATTACTTTTACTTTGCTTTTATTTTGTGCAGTCCATGCAGATATCCCAGCCAATAAACCTCCACCGCCGACGGGAGCGAAAATGACATCATAGTTATCTTCAGAATCAAGGATTTCTTTGCCAACTGTCCCTTGCCCAGCTATTGTATATTTATCATCAAAAGGATGAACAAATGCATAACCTTCTTTCTGACTAATTTTCTTAGCCTCTTTTACAGCAGCATCATAATTATCGCCATGAAGAAGTATTTTAGCTCCATGTCTTTTAACAGCTTTAACTTTTATTTCTGGAGTGGTAACAGGCATAACTATTAAACATTCAATCTTTAATGCTTTGCAAGAAACCGCAACGCCTTGGGCGTGATTGCCAGCTGAGGCTGCAATAACACCTGACCTCTTCTGTTTGTCGTTAAGGTTTATAATCTTGTTGTATGCTCCTCTATTTTTAAATGAAAAAACAGGCTGGAGATCTTCTCTTTTCAAATAAATTTTATTTTTTTCCTTTTGGGATATATTTGGAGCAAAAGTAATTGGAGTTTTTAAGGCTACATCATAAACCTTAGCATCCTCTATTAACTTTAAATATTTAGCTGAATGCTTGAAAGATCCTGTTTTTTTTATTTTTATGCGCAACGTTATTCTTCTTTAAATATAAATTTCTAGTATTATAACTGCATGAGCGGCTCAAAGATAAATGTTGCTAAACAAGCAATAAATTTTTTAGAAAATAAACTTTCTGAAAAAATGATTATAGGCATTGGCACTGGCACTACTGTTAATTTTTTTATTGAAGAACTTAAGGCGTATAAACATATGTTTGATGGGGCTGTGTCAAGCTCAGATCGCTCATCTGCTATTTTAAAAGACGCTGGGATAAAAGTTTATGAGTTAAACGGTGTAAATAATATTGCTTTCTATATTGATGGAGCTGATGAGGTATCAGAGGATTATTCGCTGATTAAAGGTGGTGGTGGTGCGCATACAAGAGAAAAAATAGTTGCTTCTGCATCTGATCACTTTATATGTATTGTAGATAAATCAAAACTTGTTAAAAATTTGGGAGTATTTGCTCTTCCAATAGAGGTAATACCTGAAAGCAGAAGTCTTGTATCTAGAAAAATACTCTCTTTAGGGGGAATTCCAACTTATAGGCAAGGATTTGTTACTGATCAGGGCAACCAAGTTATTGATGTTACCGGCCTAAATCTTCAAAATCCACTAGACATGGAATACAAAATAAATGGTATAGCGGGAGTGGTTGATAATGGAATATTTGCTATAAATAAGCCGAAAACCGTTTTGGTATCAGATTAAAGAAGAGATTCTATTCTAGACAATAATTCCAAGGAGTTTGGTTCAACATTTTTATCAAATGTATCAGTTACTTGTCCTTCGCGAGATATTAGAAACTTATTAAAATTCCAGGTTGGCGAAACTCCACTTTGAGCTTTTAATTTTTTATAGAAAGGATGCGCTTTTTTACCCGTTACTTTGGCCGTAGCAAACATAGGGAATTCAACTCCGTACTCTGTTGAGCAAAATTCAGCAACATCACCTTCTTCTTTATATTCTTGAAATAAAAAATCACGTGATGGGATGCCTATAACTACAAAGCCTTGTTCCTTGTAATTGCTATATAAGGATTGCAATCCCTCATACTGATATGTGAACCCACATCTACTGGCAACATTAACAACTAGAATTACCTCATCTTGAAATTCACATAAGTTTACAACTTCAGCTGAATCAAGCTTTCTGATGTCTGTGTTAAGCAAGTCTGAGCATGAAAATGAGTGCATAGATAAAAGCAGTATTAAATATATTTTGTTCATTTGGGCCCAGTTAATTAGAAAATTAAACAGTTGGGATAATTGCTATAACTGAAGAAACAAAAAGGGTAGCTAAAAAAATTATCTCAAATGTATCTTTAATGTTTCTCATATCTTATCTTAAAAAGTTAAAAAAATCATGGAGGGCAGAGGCCCTCCAATAATTTCAGAGGATTCAGCAACCTACTTTAGGGGGGAGAGAATTGCTGAGACCACTATTATAATTATTTATAATCAATTATCAATACCTTTTATAAATAAAATTAAAGATTTTTAGGTATAATGCATTTACAAATTATTATAGGTAGTTAAATGAAAGGTACTGTTTTATATGAAGTGATTAACGGTGTAGCTGTTCTTACAGTAGACAATCCCCCAGTGAACCCATTAAGTGATGGAGTTCGCCAAGGCGCTTTTGATGGAATGGTAAGGGCTGAAGAGGATCCAGACGTGAAAGCTATTGTAATAACTGGAAAGGGCAGAGCTTTTATTGCTGGAGCTGATATATCAGAGTTTGGTGGATCTGGAGAGGGTCACAGCCTTAATGAAGTATTCAGAAAAATAGAGTTCTCATCAAAACCGGTAGTAGCAGCAATTAATGGGCTAGCACTTGGTGGCGGTCTAGAGACTGCATTGTGTTGTAACTATAGAATAGCCTCCAAAGAAGCATTCATGGGCCTCCCTGAGGTTAATTTAGGATTATTACCTGGAGCAGGAGGAACACAAAGACTTCCTAGGCTTATTGGCCCTTCAGAAGCTTTAAAAATGATAATATCGGGTGCTCATATATCTGCACAAAAAGCATATTCGCTTGGTGTTGTTGACTTGATTTCTGAAAATATACTAGAAGATTCTATTAAATTTGCTTTGGATAAGGCTCAATCTTCCAGCAAGCATCCAAAAGTAAGAGATTTGAATGAAAAGGTCATTGAAGCAAGGAACTCAGATAATGTTTTAATTGAAGCTAAGGCTCTTGCGGCTAAAACAAGAAAAGGTCAATTTGCTCCAGGCCAAATAATTAAATGTATAGAAGCAGCGATTGACTGTGATGACTTTGACGAAGGACTCAAAAAAGAAGGAGAATACTTTCTAGAATGTTTACTTCATCCTCAAAGAGAGGCCATGATCCATATCTTTTTTGGAGAAAGAGCTGCATCAAAAATAGTAGATGTCCCTAAGGAGACTCAACTTAAAAAAATTAATAGTGCAGCAGTAATTGGTTCAGGAACGATGGGTGGAGGTATTGCAATGTGTTTTGCTAATGCTGGGATTCCTGTTCACATAATAGATCAAGATGCTGATAATTTAAAAAAAGGCATTGGTGTAATTGAGGCTAATTATAGCTATATGGTAAAACGTGGACGAATAAATGAAGACCAAAAAAACTCTGTTTTTGGGCTGATAACATCAAGCTTAAACTATGAAGATATTAAAAAAGTAGATATTGTAGTGGAGGCTGTATACGAAAATTTAGAACTTAAAACATCAATATTTAAGAGCCTGGACGAACATGTGAATAGCGATGCCATACTTGCATCTAATACCTCAGGTCTTGATATAGATTCAATAGCACAAGCAACGAGTAGGCCTGATAAGGTAGTAGGTACTCACTTTTTTAGCCCTGCAAATATTATGAGGCTTTTAGAAGTTGTCAGGGGAGATGCTTCTAGCCACGAAACACTTGCCACTGTAATGTCGCTGGGTAAAAAGCTCAAAAAGGCTTCGGTAGTTTCACTAAATGCGCCAGGATTTATTGGAAATAGAATGCTTTCAGGATACACAACTCAAGCAAATATGCTTTTACTAGAAGGCGCCCTGCCCCATCAAGTAGATCAAGCTCTTGAATCATTTGGAATGAGTATGGGACCCTTTAGGATGTTAGACCTAGTTGGGCTTGATTTGGGATGGCGAGCAAGAAAACTCAGTGGGAAAGATGCTCCGCTAGCATCAAGGATTAACGACGAGCTATGTGAACAAGGCAAGTTTGGTCAAAAAAATAATAAAGGATTTTACAATTACAGCGAGGGTTCTAGAGCGCCTAATCCGGCTCCAGAAAATGAAGAGGTTTATAGAAAGATTTCTTCTAACAATGGTATTGAAAGAAGAGATATTTCTGATGTGGAGATCGTAGACAGATGCATACTTTCACTAGTGAATGAAGGTGCGCAAATATTATCCGAAGGTGTGGCTCAGCGAGCGGTTGATATGGATGTAGTATATATAAATGGTTATGGGTTCCCAATATGGAGGGGTGGTCCGATGCACCATGCCAATACATTAGGGATTAAAGAGGTTGTTGAAAGACTTAATAAATATAAAGAATTAACAAAAGATGAATCTTTTACTCCATCAAAAATGCTCTTGGATCTAGCTGCTGATGATAAAAAGCTTGAAAATGCTCCTGAGACCAATGAAAGAGAGGAAAGGCTTGCATTCAATAGTCCAAGCATTGGAAACAAAAACTTTTAGATTAAAATATTAACTTTTGTTCCTTTTTTAACAATATCATATAGCCTTATTACATCTTCGTTAAACATTCTAATGCAACCATGTGATGCTTTAGACCCTATTAGTCCCTCTTCTTGCGTTCCATGGATATAAATATATCTTGAGTATGAATCTATTCCGGTACCACTATTTTTACCAGGCTCTTCACCTGTTAGCCATAATATTCTTGATGTAACAAAATCATTATCCGTGTCTAT
>Ga0102810_1000887_pt1 | contig 11135 bp, 10 predicted proteins | sample ColrivemetaGS573_FD_84506 | JGI IMG/M metagenome (GOLD analysis project Ga0102810, IMG submission 84506) | Estuarine microbial communities from the Columbia River estuary - Ebb tide ETM metaG S.573 | ecosystem: Environmental > Aquatic > Marine > Intertidal zone > Estuary | place: USA: Columbia...
CGTTGGCAGCTTGGCAAGCTGTATGCCTGCCTGCAGACCACAGTTGGTGGCGTTGTTCAGCCGGTTGAAGCTTATGAGATTGTAGACTTCCCTTCTGGCTATGATCCTGCCGATGAAGCAGGCAACACTTTCGATATCCAGGTCCAGTGGCGAGGCGTTGGGGATTACTATTTCTACATCAATGACGAATTGTGCCACACGATTAAAAAGCTAGGGACCACCACCAGACTAAGCATCTTCAACCCGGCAACCCCGTTAGCGTTCCGAACAATCTACGGATCAGGTGCTGAAGCCGAGATCCGCTGTGGATGCGTTGACATCACGACAGAGGGTGGCGCAGGCGATGGCAAAACCTACGGTTCAGTAGCAACGCCAGGCAATACCGGCTCAGTTGCGATAACCGGTTACAATATCCCGATCTTGGCATTCAGGGCTAAAAGCACACTGGCCTCTGGTCGTATCAACACCCGCGATCTCATGGCGTTGGTGCTGTCAGCTTATGCCGATCAGCGGTGCGTAGTGCGAGTTTGGTCTACCAGAGATCCAACAGCGATTACGCTAGGCACACAGACTTATGCAGATTACGATGATGGGCACTGCCAGTACGTTTACTACGCAGTCGGTGGTACGCCTATGACCTTCAACACTGCCAAGGCAACACTGGTGTTCGGTAGCCGGGTCGACATGGATGTGCCGTTTGTTTCGTCTGCAATTTTTGAAGAGCATGCCCATATCTACCAGACACCGGGCGATATTTTTGTGTTCACTATGCACAGAGAGACAGGCGCTGCAGCCAATGTTGGCGTGACCTACGAGTTTGCGAGATCGATTTAATGGCAAAGCCTAAGAAGGACATCAATCTCCAGATTGCTGAAGAGTCTGCGAAGTATTATGCAGACCCTTTGGGTTGGGTGATGTGGGCCTTCGATTGGGACTACGGCACGCTTGAGGGCTTTCATGGGCCTGATAAGTGGCAGGAAGAAGTGCTTGTAGAGATAGGATCAGCAGTGCTTGATCGTAACTTCGATGGCATCAACCCTGTGGACCCCATCCAAGAGGCCGTGTCGAGCGGTCACGGCATTGGCAAGTCAGCTATTACCTCGTGGCTAATCCTGTGGCTAATGTCCACCAGACCTCACTGCAAGGGCGTGGTGACCGCTAACACCGGTGATCAGCTAAAGACCAAGACCTGGGGCGAACTCGGCAAGTGGAAGAAGCTGTGCATCACAGGCCATTGGTTTGAGTGGAACAACGCCAAAGGCAGCATGAACCTCTACCACTTGAAGTTTCCTGAGTCCTGGCGCGTGGATGCACAGACCTGCCGCGAAGAGAACAGCGAGTCATTCGCAGGACTACACGCAGCAAACTCAACACCATTCTACATTTTTGATGAAGCCAGTGCCGTACCAGACAAGATCTGGGAAGTGGCAGAAGGTGGTAAAACGGACGGTGAGCCACACCACTACGTCTTTGGCAACCCAACTAGAAACACCGGAAAGTTCCACGAGTGCTTCAATGCACAGAAGCACCGTTGGACTACACACCAGATTGATTCACGCACCGCACGAATGACCAACAAAAAGAAGATCGAGGCATGGCGGCAGGATTGGGGTGAAGACTCCGACTTCTTCCGCGTTCGAGTGTTGGGCCGGTTCCCTAAAGCAAGTGACATGCAGTTCATACCCTTGGACGTTGTGACGGAAGCGGCAGGGAGGCGAACGCTTTACCTGCCTGACGACCCGCTGATCTGCGGTGTGGACGTTGCGCGAGGTGGTGACGATAACAATATGGTCCAGTTTAGGCGGGGCTTTGACGCTTACAGTGAAAAGACCTACAAGATACCAGGTGAGAAGACCCGCGACAGTATGCAGTTGATCAGCAAGCTGTGCGACATCTTCGACAGGCACAGACCTCACGTTATCTTCATTGACGAAACAGGGCTTGGTGGCCCTATCGCTGACCGACTAAAGCAGCTTGGGTATCATGTGATTGGTGTCAATTTTGGAGCAAAAGCTACCAACGAGAAGCTGTATAACAACCGGGCTTCAGAGATGTGGGCCAAGATGCGACAGTGGCTGTTCGATGGTGGCTGCATTAAAGAGAATGCCGAGTTGGAAGCAGACCTGACCAACAGAATGTATGACCACAATGACCGCAACCAACTGGTCCTTGAGCGTAAGAAAGACATGAAGAAGCGTGGGCTATCATCACCCGATTGGGCTGACGCGCTTGGGCTAACCTTTGCAGCACCTGTTCCACCACTTGAACTAGACGAGCGTGGCCTACCAATGGGGTCAAGCATTTACCATTATGAAAGAAAGCAGCGGGAATACGATCCGCTAGGAGATTATTGATGGGATGGCGCAAAACACCTGAAGAGAAAGCTGCAAAGGCTAAGGCAAGAGCCGAAAAGAAAGCTAAAGACAAAGCAGCTAAAGCTGCAAAGGCTAAAGCTAAGGCCGAGGCTAAAGCTAAAGACAAAGCAGCTAAAGCTAAAGCTAAAGCTGAAAAGGCTGCAAGGGACAAGGCCGACAAGGCTGCAAAGGCTAAAGCCAAGGCTGACAAAGCAGCAAAGGATAAGGCCGCAAAAGCAGCCAAGGATAAAGCCAAGGCTGAGGCTAAAGCTAAAGACAAGGCTGCAAAGGATAAAGCTAAAGCTGAAAAAGCTGCCAAGGACAAGGCTGACAAAGCTGCAAAGGATAAGGCTAAACAGAAAGCTAGAGAAGAGAAAAAGAAAGCTGATAAAGCTAAGGCTGAAGCTAAAGCTAAGGCCAAAGCTGAAAAGGCTGCAAAGGATAAGGCTGACATGGCTGCAAAGGACAAAGCTAAAGCTGAAAAGGCTGCAAAGGATAAAGCCGACAAGGCAGCCAAGGACAAGGCTAAGGCTGAGGCTAAAGCTAAAGACAAGGCGGCAAAGGATAAGGCTAAGGCTGAGAAGGATAAAGCTAAGGCTGAAGAGAAGGCTGCAAAGCAGAAGGCTAGAGAAGAGAAAAAGAAAGCCAAAGAAGCTGCAAAGATTGAGAAAGATTTCCAGAAAGAAATGAAAAAGCAGGAGGCGCGCGGTGGCGCTGATAAGAACCGTGCCGGTGATAAGATAATCGAGGCTGACAAAAAGGCTGCTGAGTTGAAGAAGGCACGCTTGGAAAGAGAAGCCAAAGCAGCAGAGGCCAAGAAGAAGGAAGAGATAAGAGCAGAGAAAAGGAAGAAGAATCAAGAGGCTATGGACCGCAAAGCTGCACAAGAAGAGGCCAAAGCCAAGGCAGACGAAAAGCGGGCTGCAGATGCTAAGGTAGCCGAAGAGAAGCGAAAGGCAGAAGATGCCAAGCTATCAAGAGCGAAACAGGAGGCCAAGGCCAGGAATGAAGCTGCAGCTAAGAAAGCAGCAGACGAGCGTAAGGCTAAAGACGAAGCAAACGCCAAGATGATTGCTGACAAAAAGAAGGCCAAGGAAGCCGATGACGCAGCAAAGAACGAGAAGAAGGTTGCCGCTGAGAGAGCAGCCAAAGCCAAAGCCGACAAGCAGGCAAGGGATGAAGCCAAAGCTGCAGCCGATGCTAAACAATCCAGAGATGCAGATGCGGCCGCAGCTAAACAGAAGGAAGCTGACGAAGCCCTCTCTGTAAGAGAGATGGACGCTAAAGCTGCAAAGGAAGCTGCAGCTAAGAAAGCAGCCGATGAGCAGAAAGCAAAAGACAAAGCTAATGCCGATAAGATCCTAGCTGACAAAAAAGCTAAGGCCGATAGGAAAGAAAAGGACGATAAGCAAGCGGATAGGCGCAATGCTCGATTGGAAGAAGAAGATGAGCAGATGGACACGGATATTGCCGATGCTGACCAAGCCGAGAAAGACTTGGCAAAAGAGCGAGAGAATGAATCTTGGTTGGCTAGAAAGCTGCGTGAACGTAAAGAGCGGAAGTTAGCAGAAGAAGCAGAAGAAACCAGAAGGATTGATGCAGAGAACGCAAAGAAGATCTTAGAAGAGAACAAGCGAAATGCTGCACGGGCTGCCCAAGAAGATGCTGCAAGGGATGGCGATGTTGGCAATACCTTCGGTGGTGGCTTAGGGATGGAATTAAACGATCCAGTCAAGCAAAGAGATATTGACAAAGAGAATGCAGAAAAGATCTTAGCAGAGAATAAGCGGTTGGCAGCCCTAGCTGCTCAAGAAAATGCAGCCCTGGACGGGAAGGTGATTGACGATCCCTACGATAATGGCCTTGGCAGCATCGATCCTGAGAACCCAGATGTGAAAGCTGAGCGCGATAGGGCTAGAGAGCAGAACCGAGAAGACAAGCACAGACGAGACGAGGAGACGATGGCTGACATCGAGGATCCGTTTAGAGAGGATAAGGATGAGGACCCTTGGGACGAAAAAGATCCTGTGAAAGATCCTGTGAAAGATCCGATTAAGGATAAGGATAAGGATAAGGATCCAGAGCCAACGCCTGAGCCAATCGGAGAGGTTAACACCAATCCAGTGCAGTGGGCAGACCGGTTCAACATCGATGAGATCAAGCGCAGGATCTCAGAAAAGCGCAAGAAGTCTCTGGGTGGCACGTTGCACACAGAGTCTCAGCGAGGTGTGAAGGGCAAGGCAAATGGCAAAGGCAAGGCAGTGGCAACGGGCGGCGAAGCAAAAGGCAAAGGCGGCCCCAAGGCTGCAGAGAAGCCAACCAATGCAGCTAAGAAGTCTGCCAATGTTTCGGCCCAAGTTAAGAAGAGGATCCTTGGGGTGTCCAAGAGATAGTGATACTAGAAGTAACACAGGTAACAATGCTATAATGTGTGTTACTTCTGGTGACAAATAAATTACTCTACGAGAAAACACATGGCATCACCAATCAAGGTTTCATCATATCGTAAGCGTATTGAGTCATTGAAGTCGGAGAGATCTGATTTTGTACCCCTATGGCGCGAACTGTCTGACCACCACCTTGCCCACCGGGGCAGGTTCCTTGTTACTGATCGTAACAAAGGTAAGAAGCGCAACACAAAACAACTGAACAACACATCACGCTTGGCAAACCGCACAATGGCAGCAGGGATGATGGCAGGCATCACAAGTCCTGCGCGCCCCTGGTTCCGGCTATCAATGCCTGACCGCAAGCTGATGGAGTACAGCCCGGTCAAGACTTGGCTAATGCAGGTCGAAGGTTTGATGCGTGAGGTTTACAATAAATCCAATCTATACAACAGCTTACACACGATCTACTCCGAGTTAGGCACCTTTGGCATTGCAAGCCTTGGCGTGTTCTCTGACTTCAATACCGTTATCCGGTTCAAGCCACACACAGTCGGAAGCTATATGATAGCAACCGATGGACTCGACAAGGTCGACACATGGGCGCGTGAGTACCAGATGACGGTGGGGCAACTGGTAAAACAGTTTGGCAAGGAGGCTGTATCGTTGTCTGTAAGGCAGCGTTGGGAGTCTGGCGACACAGAGGGTTGGGTATCAGTATGTCATGTCATTGAGCCAAACGATGACCGGGACAGTCAGTCTCCTTTGGCTATCGATAAGAAATTCCGATCAATTTATTTTGAAGAAGACAGCAAGGGCGCAGATGCACAGGTATTACATCAGTCAGGTTTTGATTCATTCCCAATACTCACGCCCAGATGGGATATTGCCGGTGAGGATATTTACGGTACGTCATGCCCAGGCATGGACGCTCTTGGAGATGTTAAAGGCCTTCAAGAAGCCGTTAGAAAATATGCAATGGCTGTTGATTCGCAGATAGATCCTGCGGTCCAAGTTCCGACATCGCTACGAAACCACGGGCGAATCCTCCCTGGTGATCGGGTGCCACATGATGGGCCAACCAAGATCGAGGCAATCCATTCTGTGAATCCAAACTTGCAGGCCATGCAAGGCTATATAACCAACATAGAACAGCGTATTAGCCGCACTTGGTATGAAGACCTGTTCTTGATGTTAGCAAACTCTAATCGCTCTCAGATCACAGCACGCGAGGTCGCAGAGCGTCATGAAGAGAAGCTGTTGATGCTTGGTCCAGTTTTGGAGCGCTTGCACAACGAACTCTTGGACCCACTGATCAATCGCACTTTCGACATCATGCAAGAAGCAGGCATACTTCCACCGGCACCACCGGAGTTGCAGGGCATAGACCTGCGTGTTGAGTACATATCAGTATTGGCACAAGCGCAGCGCATGGTTGCAACGTCAGGCGTTGAACAGTTGGCAGGCTTCGTTGGGCAGCTTTCGCAGATCTGGCCTGAAGTTCGTCACAAGTTTGATCCTGCACAGGCCATCGATGACTATGCCGCAGCATTGGGCACAGCACCTGACATTGTGAGGGCTGACGATGAGTATGAAGAAGCGCTTGAGTCAGAAGCACAGCAAGCAGCAGAAGCGAGCAAGGCCGAACAGACCATGCAGGGAATCCAGGCGGCACAGCAGTTAGCACGAACGCCTATCGATGAGAACAGCGGATTGGCTGAAGTAGCGAGGATGACGGAAGGTGGCTCAGTTTAATAACGAACAACTTAGTTTAGACATAGGCGCTGTGATGTCCACGAAAAGTGGACGCAGGGCCGTGGCTTATGTGCTGTCACTATGTGGGATGGACATCAGTTCATTCAATGGGCAGTCGAACCACACCATTTACAGAGAGGGGCGCAGAGCAGTTGGCTTGGATTTAAAAAACAAATTAACTGAGGTCGCGCCCGAATCTTACTTAGCAATGATAAAAGAGGAACATAACGATGTCTGAAGAATTTGACAATACCCCAGACGACCTGGAAGTCGAAGTATCAGAGGTCCAAGAACCAGAAGAGTCAGACGTTGAAACCAGTGATTATGACGCTGATGATACTGATGACGATGATGGCGATGTGACGAACCCCGAAGAAGACGAAGCCGATGAGTATGCCAATTTGGATGTACCGGAAGGAGCAGTCGAAGATGAGTATTTTGAACTCGCAGAATCTCTCAAGCCCTTATTTGAAGATATGGGTCTGAGCAGAGAAGAGGCAAAACAACTCACAGACTACGAATACGCTGCATCAGAGGCTAAAGCTAAAGCCCAATCGGAATCGTGGTCGGCACAAGTAGAAGAGTGGCGCGAAGAACTGATGGCTGACAAGAAACTCGGTGGTGACCACTGGGAAGAGTCAGTTGGTACAGTGAAGATGGCACTCGACAAGTTGGGAACCCCGGATCTTGAGAAGATATTCGATACAACCGGGATGCTCCAACAACCTGAAGTGTTCCGGTTTCTGCACAAGATCGGAAAGCTGACTAAAGAAGATTCACCTGGTCAGCTAGGCGGATCGGTAGAAGACCCTATGGACGCAGTGTCGATCATGTATCCGAACAATTAAATAAACTTTTTGAGGTAATAACTCATGGCAACATTAGGAAACAGCTATTTTGATCTAATCGATCTCTACAAGCTAAAAGACAAAAAAGGCGACATCGCACCAGTGATTGAGATCTTGGCTCAGTCAAACCCAATCTTGGACGATGCCATTGCTGTTGAATGTAACAGCGGAACAGAACACCTACATACTGTACGCAGCGGTCTGCCAACAGTAGCTTGGGGTAAGCTTTACAAAGGTATTCCAAACGACAAGAGCAAGACGGTTCAGGTAACTGACACCACTGGCTTTGTTGAAGGCTTATCTACTGTAGACGAGCGCTTGCTTGCTTTGTCAGGTAACTCTGGCGCAGTACGCTTGGGCGAGGCTAAAGCATATCTTGAGTCTATGTCTCAGACTATGGCAAGCGCCATTTTCTACAGCAACTCAGCAGCAGACCCAGAGCAGTTCATGGGCTTGTCTCCACGTTTCAACTCTTTGTCTGCCACCAACGGTGGCCAGATTGTTGATGCCGGTGGCGCAAGCACTGACAACACCTCTATTTGGTTCGTTAGTTGGGGCGACAACCAATGCCAACTGCTGTATCCAAAGGGCACACAAGCAGGCGTTAAGCGACAGGACATGGGCAAGCAGCGCGTGTTAGATAGCGATGGCAACCCGTACTACGCTGAAGAAGAGAAGTTCACATGGCATGCAGGTCTTGCAGTTAAAGATTGGCGCTATGTTTCTCGAATTGCGAACGTGGACGTTTCAGACATGGCAGCGGGTACAGTTGATCTGTACAAGTTTATGCGTAAAGCATTTTACAAGCTGCAGTCACGAAGAATCCCTGGCGGCAAAATTGCGATCTACTGCAACTCTGATGTGATGGAAGCATTGGATGCACTTGCTACAAACGCAGGCGCTTCTGACAATTTCGTTCGCTTGGGTCACAAGGACATTCAGGGTAAGGAAGTGCTGACATATCGTGGCATCCCTATCCGTGAAACTGACGCAATCATCAACACTGAAGCGCGTGTCGTTTAATTAACCTGGAGATAAAATTATGATCCTTTCAGCACAGCAACTCTTTAGCGATGATCAAGCGGTCACAGCTACTGCAATATCAACCAACGTGGTTGACATGGGCGTTGCAGGAACACCTTACGGTGCCGCTGCAGCATTGAATGCAGACAAGGGCAAGGGCAACTACGTCCCAATTTTGGTCCAAGTAACTGAGGCGTTTAACACACTAACCTCTTTGGTTATCACGATTGAAACTGGCTCTACTGCTTCACTTGGCACCGTGTTGTCTTCACAGACAATCGCTTTGGCAGGACTGACTGTTGGCAAACAGCTTGCAGTTCAGGTACTTCCACAGGGTGCGACTGAGCGTTATCTTGGCGCTCGCTATACCGTTGTAGGCACTAACCCAACCTTGGGTAAAGTGACTGCCGGTATTTCTATGGGCAACCAGACTAACGTAACTGGCGCTTAATAAAGCAGGGTGGTAGGAAACTGCCACCCTTTTTTTTGGAGAACTATATGCCAAGCTACAAAGTGATTGAGCCAGGTTTTTTCGATGGCGCGATGTATGCCCCAAACGGGCGAAGAAAAACCCTCACGGTTGATAAGCCATTCACAAAAGAGAACAAGCCATCATGGGTAGCCCCACTGGATGAGCAAAAAGTAGAGCGATCATCTCCTGCCAAAAAGCCACCAAAGGCTATCAACAAAGCAAAGCAGAAAGACGGTGATGTAGAAGTTTTATAACAACAGGAGATTCAAATGGCAGCTTATACCGAGGTCGATATTTGCAACACAGCGTTATCGAATATCCGAGCGAAGTCAATAAACTCGCTCAGTGAATCTTCTCAGGAATCACAGCTATGTAAGCTGAAGTACCCAATCGTGCGCGACAAGCTGTTGCGCGACAACCATTGGAGGTTCGCCAAGAAGACGCAGCCAATCGCGCTGCGTAGCGATGTGCTTGCCCACTGGACACACTCTTACCAGTACCCTTCTGATTGCTTAAAGCTTCACAGCATTATGCAAGAAGACATCATAAAGACAAACAACCGCTCAAGGCTTGCCGCTATATTTGATAGCAACCAAAGGTTTGAGTCTCCTGACTTTCGCGTGGATTATGAGGTGCTTACAGCATCTGGCGATAAAGTCATTGGATGCAATTTTGAAAATGTAATCGCAGAGTACACAGCAAGAATTGAGAACACTGCGCTATTCGATCCTAATTTTATGTTGGCAGTCTCGTGGTATCTATCTGCTCAGTTGGCAGTGCCACTTCTAGGAGAAGGCAAAGGCCGTGGGATGATGGCTGACAGCTTTAATATGTATAAGCTGCTTCTTTCTGAAGCGCTTGCTTCTGACGTTGAAGAGGCAAGAGATAGCCAAGTTCGGCAGTCATCGCTTATCGAGGCTAGATACTAATGGCTAAAATACCTCAAAGGGCTTTTACCGGTGGCGAACTGGATCCTGCGCTGCATGAGCGCGTAGACGTTGAGCAGTTCGCATACGGAATGTCACTGTGTGAGAATTTTTTTGTTAGGCCACAGGGCGGTGTGTATAACCGAGCAGGCACGCAATACATCGGTGAAGTAAAAGACTCTACAAGAGCAGCAAGGATAATTCCATTCAGCTTTAACACTGAGCAGACCTACGTCTTGGAAATAACTCCATCGTCTGCCCCTGCAGCAGCAGATGGCGCTATCAGGGTTATCCGTGATGGCGCATACCTTCTCACAGGTGGGACAGGACCAGGCAGGCTAGAGGTGGCCCACGACTATCAAGAGAGCGAGTTATTCAGTCTGCAATATGTACAGACTGCTGACACGATGTCAATCGCGCACTCTGCACATCCACCGGCTGAACTTCGCAGATCGTCTGAGTATTCATGGGCGTTGTCTGATATTAACTTTGGGTCTGATCCAAGCATGGTCCCTGCAGGCGTAACTCTGTCAGCAGTGGGAACAGGAGCGGGAACAGACAGCAAGACATACCGGTACGTCATTACATCAACAGGCGAGGACGGTATAGAATCTTTATCTTGTGCAGAGGCGATTATAACTACGCCTGAAACCAGTTCAACTGCTGCGGTAGAGGTAACATGGAAAAGAATTGAGGGAGCTGCGTAATACACAGTGTACCGGGATACTGGTCAGGGCAACTTGGTGTATGGGTTTATAGGTTACGCAAAAAATGAGGACTCTCCCTCAGTTGCGAAACCAGTATTCAATGACTTCAACATTGCTCCAATGACGAGCATCACGCCACCAATTGATCACACGCCATTCACATCGCCTATCGCGGATTACCCGGCAACAGTTGGCTTGTATCAACAGCGAAGAATTTTTGCTAATACGCCTACGGCACCAAACACTTTTTTTGCATCTCAGACCGGCATCTACAATTCAATGCGTAGATCTTCCCCGCTCAGAGATACCGACTCACTAGAATTTACAATCGCATCTCGTCAGTTGAACGAGATCCGGCACATTGTTGATTTGGAGTCATTGATTCTGATGACTGCCGGAGCAATGTACCCAGTGTCTGAAGGTTCAGACTATGTGCTGACACCGTCTTCAATTGGAGCGCGTGCGCGTACCTATGTTGGCGCATCGTCTGTTAAGCCTTCAGTAACCATCGACTCAATTATCTACGTCACAGAGAAGGGTAACCGGCTGCGCGACATGATCAACAACAAAGACATGCCAGGTGATGGCGGTCAGGATCTGAGCATGCTCGCGTACCACTTGTTTGAAGGGCTATCCATCATAGAGATGGTCTACGCACACGAG
>Ga0102810_1000893_pt1 | contig 11100 bp, 10 predicted proteins | sample ColrivemetaGS573_FD_84506 | JGI IMG/M metagenome (GOLD analysis project Ga0102810, IMG submission 84506) | Estuarine microbial communities from the Columbia River estuary - Ebb tide ETM metaG S.573 | ecosystem: Environmental > Aquatic > Marine > Intertidal zone > Estuary | place: USA: Columbia...
CACAACTTATTGAACCAAAAAAAGAATAACCATTAAAAAAGAATTCTTTACATATCAAGCACAAACCACTCCACATCCTTTAGCTTTAGAAGTTTCACATGCGGAAGGTTCTTATATCTATGACACAAATAATACCGCATATCTTGATTTTGTAGCCGGTGTTTCTGCCTGTACTATAGGCCACAGGCATCCAAAGGTTGTTACTGCCATTCAAGAACAGCTTGATCGTTATTTACATGTCATGGTTTATGGTGAATACATTCAGAAACCTGCTGTTGAACTGACGCAACTTTTAGCAAACCATTTACCTAAAAATTTAGAAAAAACCTATCTCGCTAACTCTGGTACAGAAGCTGTTGAAGGGGCTATAAAATTAGCAAAACGTGCCACTGGCAGAAGTCAAATTATAGCTGCAAAAAATGCCTATCACGGAAGTACAATTGGCGCAATGAGCGTCATGGGTTTTGAAGATCGCAAACGAGCCTTTAGACCTTTGCTTCCCGATGTCTATTTCATACCATTTAATGATCTAAATGAATTAAATAAGATTACACCTAAAACGGCTTGTGTCATTTTAGAAACCATTCAAGGCGGTGCTGGTTTTATTGAACCGATTAATGGCTATTTGCAAAAAGTACAGGAACGCTGTAAAGCCGTTGGTGCTCTTTTTATTCTAGATGAAATTCAAACAGGAATTGGTCGAACTGGAAAACTCTTTGGTTTTGAAAATTATAACTGTAGTCCAGATATTTTAATCTCTGGAAAGGGCTTAGGTGGTGGTATGCCTATAGGTGCATTTACCACCTCAGGAGAACTCATGGATTTACTTCAGGATCATCCAAAATTAGGTCATATCACAACATTTGGTGGACACCCGCTAATTGCTGCTTCTGCCTTGGCAACATTAAAAGAAGTTATTGAATCAGACCTAATAGCAAAGGCAGTAGAAAAGGAAAAACTCATCAGAAAGCACTTAATCCATCCATTAATCACTGAAATTCGTGGTAAAGGCCTCATGCTTGCGGCAATAACTTCTTCATCTGAAATAACAAATGACGTCATATTACGTTCTCAAGACGCTGGTCTAATTCTTTTTTGGCTTCTTTTTGAACCTAAAGCTATCCGAATTACGCCGCCATTAACCATCACAAATGAGGAAATCATTAAAGGTTGTCGAATTATTATTGATATTTTAAATACCATAAAATAGTGTTTAAATTTCCAAGCAACTCACAATCAATTCCAAACCAAAAAAGTTATTGTAAAAAACACTGTTGATTACTTTGTTAAAAACATTTAAGTCTAAAAACCTTAACACGCGATTAGAATATTACATTTATAAAAGTTCAACTATACCTATTGCTTATGGAGTTTAGTCACAACGACAACAACAATTTACCACTTACCAAATTTGAATCAATGTTAAAAACAAACAACGTTTTGTTTTTTGATTCTGAAGAATTCGAAAATATTATTCATCATTATCTAAATCAAGGTAAAGTTGCTTTGGCTAAAAAAGCGATTAAGCTAGGTTTAGAACAGCATCCAACATCTGTTAATCTCAGATTGTTTAGAGTTGAAGTCTATATTTTTGAAAACCATTTGGATAAAGCGGATTCATTGTTAAATGAACTTTACATAATAGATCCATTAAATGAAGAAATATACATTCAAAAAGCTAATATTTTCTCAAAACAAGATAATCATGCTAAAGCAGTTGATGTATTAAAAAAAGCATTAGAGTTTGCCGAGGACACCACAGATCTATATTCATTAATTGGTATGGAGTATTTGTTTTTAGAACAATTTGAAAATGCTAAAGACTATTTTACGAGGTGCCTATCCGAAAATCAAGAAGATTATTCTGCGCTATACAATATGATTTATTGTTTTGATTTTTTAGATCAAAATGAAGAAGCTATAGAATATCTCAATACGTATCTCGACAATAAACCTTATTGTGAAGTCGCATGGCATCAATTAGGGAAACAATTTTTTGCCATTAAATCTTATGAAAAAGCACTAGCCGCTTTTGACTTTGCCATTATTTCTGATGACACATTTATTGGGGCTTACCTAGAAAAAGGAAAAGTGCTAGAAAAAATGAAGTTATATAGTGAAGCCATTGAGAGCTACATTTTATCATTACAGATTGACGACCCAACGTCTTATGCGCTACTGCGTATCGGACATTGTTATGAAAAACTAGGTAATGATGATTTGGCCGTTCAATATTACTATAAAACAGTTCATGAAGATCCTTTATTAGATAAAGGCTGGATTGCTATTACCAAATTTTACAATAAAAATAAAAATTACCAAAAAGCATTGTATTATATCAATAAAGCGATTAATATTGATACCGAAAATGTAATCTATTGGAAATTATACGCTCAAATAAATCAACGTTTAAACTTTTTAGAAGAAGCAGAACGAGGATATAAAAAAACTCTAGAACTAGGGAACTACGAAGTGGATACATGGATTACTCGTGGTGATATTTTGTTGAAACTTGGTGAGCCTGAAGCTGCAATATATAATTTTATTCAAGCAGCAGAATTTTATCCAGAAAATGCAGAACTAGAATATAGACTGGGTGGTTTATACTTTTTACAACATGAATCTGAGAAGGGCATTTTTCACTTAAAAAACGCCATGCGCTGTAATCCAGAATATGCGTTTATTATTGAAGAACTTTTTCCTAATGTATTTAAAAAAATACAAGTAAAGAAGTTGCTAAAAGTAAAATAATTCAAAAATCGTCTAGCTAAAAAATACTACCTTTGATTTTAGCTAACAGTCCAACATATGCAAAGACGTTTTATTGATTATCTAATCATTTCATTTAAAGGAATGGCCATGGGTGCTGCAGATGCTGTTCCTGGTGTATCAGGCGGTACCATTGCTTTTATTTCTGGGATTTACGAAGAACTTATTGCCACTATTAGTAATGTTAATTTATTCACTTTAAAAATATTAAAAACTGAAGGATTTATCGCTTTTTGGAAAAAATTAAATGGTAATTTCATTTTAGCACTTCTCACCGGAATCATTATTAGTTTTGTGTCATTCATGAAACTAGCGAAATACTTAATTGAGTATCATCCTGTTTTAATTTGGTCCTTCTTTTTCGGACTCATTATTGCCAGTATTTATTTTGTAGGTAAGCAAATTACAAAATGGAGTCTCAGTGCTATGCTTGTAGTTGTTATTGGGGCCTCAATAGCGTATTATATAACCTCCTTGCCTTCATTGGCAAACAACGAAAATCCCTTTTTCTTATTTATTGCTGGAGCCATAGCCATTTGCGCAATGATTCTACCGGGAATATCAGGTTCCTTTATATTAGTTATTCTTGGTGCTTACAAAACTTTAAGTGATGCGATTGACAGCCTTGACTTTAAAAAGGTAATCATTTTTGCTTTAGGTGCTATTGTTGGTTTATTAAGCTTTTCTCGTGTTCTTAAATGGCTATTTAAACATTATCACAATTTGACTTTGGCCTTACTAACAGGATTCATATTTGGTTCATTAAACAAGATTTGGCCATGGAAACAAACCATTTCAGTCATGCATGATGGCAGTGGAACAGAGATTCCATTTGAAAATATTTCCAAATTAGGAACACTATCTGTATATCAAAAAAACATTGATAATTTTGATTCGTACAAAACAATTATTGAACAAAGTATTCTGCCTTCCCATTTTTCAGAAATTAACAATCAAATTGATGCTCAAACTTTTTCAGCAATGGGGTTAATGCTGGTCGGGTTTTTATCCATATTTATTCTTGAAAAAATTGGCAATAAAGCAAACTAATGGAAAGCACTAGGACATTTACTGACAAAGTATTTCTAGTCATGAAAGGCTTAGGAATGGGAGCTGCTAATAAAGTTCCAGGTGTTTCAGGTGGCGTTGTAGCCTTTGTTGCAGGCTTTTATGAAGAATTTATTTATTCTTTACAAAAAATAAATAGTAAAGCATTTAAATTACTTATAAACGGTAGATTTAAAAGTTTTTCGAAATATATAAATGGTCGATTTTTAAGCTTGTTAATCTTTGGAATGCTTATAAGCTACTTCAGTATTTCAAAAATTCTAGATTATTTAATTGAACATTATGAATTGTATGTATGGAGTGTTTTCTTCGGAATGATTATAGGTTCCATCTATTATATAAGCAAAGATTTTAAAGACTGGAATTTCAAAACGTATCTGGCACTGATTATTGGTGTTTTAATTGGTGTTAGTATCAGTTTTTTTGATCCTGCAAAAGAGAATGACAATCTTTTCTTTGTCTTCTTTTGCGGTATCATTAGTGTTTCAGGAATGACACTTCCAGGTTTTTCTGGCTCCTTTATTTTAATTCTTTTAGGTAATTACGTGCTACTTTTAGTAGATTCTGTAAATGCGCTATATGATAGTTTCGCAGATATTATTAAAGGTGATTTCTCTTTTTTTCAAAATGCAGAACGTATTAGAATGTTAAAAGTATTGGGGGTCTTTACACTTGGCTCTGGTGTAGGATTAGTAACCTTTTCACATCTTATTAATTATATTTTAAAGCATTATAAAAGTATTACTATTGCTTCAATTATAGGGTTTATAATCGGGTCACTTGGTGTTGTTTGGCCATGGAAAAAAACAATCTATAAAACAGCAGAAGAAGGTGGATATATTTTAGATTCGACTGGTAATAAAATAATTGAAAATTATAAACGCTTTATACCTGAATTAGGTGAAGAAACTTATTTTGCAATTATGTATGTTATTATTGGGATTATTATCGTCTTAGCGTTGGAGATTTACGGACAAAAAACCAGGAAAATTCATGCGTAAATTTGGCTTAATAGGAAAAAATATTGAATATTCATTTTCAGCTGCATATTTTGCAGCGAAGTTTAAAGCTGAAAATATTGAAGATGCTATTTACGAAAATTTTGATTTAGAAAACATCACCGACTTTCCAAGTGTTTTAGAAAACAATAGTAACATTAAAGGATTAAATGTAACCATTCCGTATAAAGAATTAATAATTCCTTATCTCGATAAATTAGATAAAAAATCAAGAAAAATAGGCGCTGTAAACACTATTAAATTCACTAAAAAAGGATACTTAAAAGGGTATAATACCGATTATTTTGGTTTTAAAGAATCTTTAATCCCTCAACTCCGACGACATCATAAATCGGCATTAATTCTTGGCACTGGCGGCGCTAGTAAAGCCATTGCATATGTGTTAGATAAAATGAATCTACCATATAACTTCGTCTCAAGAGTAGCTTCCGAAAACGTGTCATTAACTTACAATACACTATCAGATCAGGATATTAAAAACAATACAATAATTATTAACTGCACACCTGTAGGAACTGCGCCGAATATGAATGAATGTCCAGATATTCCTTATAATGCACTGACTGAAAAGCACTTACTTTTCGACTTAATTTATAACCCAAAAATGACTCGATTTTTAAAAAAGGGGCAGCAAAAAAATGCGACTACGGTTAACGGGTTACAGATGTTAAAAATGCAAGCAGATAAAGCTTGGCGTATTTGGAATCGCTAATTATCACGGTAACATTTTGAAAATATAAGTGTTGTTTAGTATCTTTAACGTTATAGTATTTTTAACGAACCAAACATTTTTAAAATGTCAGAGCAAGATAACCTGCCAAAAGCAGATGGAAACACAGAAGAACAGTCTACCGAAAACCTATTAAAAAAAGAAGAAAACCTAGCAACTGATCAGACAGAAAACACTGATAGTCAAGAACATCAAGACGAGGCTGTAAGTGAAATTGAAGCTTCAAATGAAGACGATGCAGAAGAATCTCCTAAAGGAAACCTATTAAAAAAGGAAGAAGATCCAGTCACTGACCAAACAGAAAACGCTGATAATAAAGCGCATAAAGATGAAGCTATAAGTGAAATTGACGCTTCAAATGCAGAAGATGCTGAAGATGAAGGGACGAGTGAAAGACACGAAATTGAGGTTAAGGATTATCATTCCATGTCGCTTGAAGACCTTGATACAGAGCTCAGTAAATTGGTTAAATTTGAAAAAGCGCAAGCTATTAAATCTCATGTTGAAACGATTAGATCTGAATGTAAAGCGAAATTTAATGCGCTATTAGATGAAAAAAAGGAAGAGTTTTTAAGTGAAGGTGGTAACGTCATAGATTTTCACTATTCAAATCCGATTCAAAAAAGCTTTAAAGCGACTTATAATCATTACAGAGATAAAATAAAATCGCATTACAGAGCAATTGAAAAAAATCACAAGGATAATTTAGCCGAACGATTACAAATTATTGAAGATATTAAAGGCTTAATTAATGTTGAAGAAAATATCAATACGACCTACAAGCATTTTAAAGAGCTTCAAGAGCAGTGGCGCAATGCGGGATCAATTCCTCGAGATAAGTATAATACAGTATGGAATACCTATCATCATCATGTAGAGATTTTCTATGATTTTTTACATTTAAATAGAGACTTACGTGATTTAGATTTTAAACATAATTTAGAACAAAAGCAAAAAATAATTATACGAGCTGAAGAACTTGCTCAAGATGATAATCTAAATCGTGCATTTAGAGAGCTTCAGGTGCTTCATAAATTATGGAAGGAAGAACTTGGTCCTGTGGCAAAAGAATACAGAGATGACATTTGGGATCGTTTTAAAGCAGCAACAAAAATAATACATGATAAGCGTCAGGATTATTTCAATGATTTAGATAAAATCTATGAAATAAACCTTAAGAAAAAGCATGAAATCATTGCTCAAATTGAAGCTGTCGCAAAAGAGCAAGCAAAATCGCATAGTGCCTGGCAAAATAAAATCAAGGAAATTGAAACCTTACGAAATGAATTTTTCAGTACTGGAAAAGTACCTGTTAAAGTAAATGAAGCAACTTGGGCAAAATTTAAAGATGTCGTTAGAGTTTTTAACAGAAATAAAAACGCCTTCTATAAAAATTTAAAAAAAGAACAGCATGTTAATCTTCAAAAAAAGCTAGATCTCATTAAGATAGCTGAAGACAATAAAGATAATGACGATTTTGAAGCCACTACGGATCTCATGAAAAAAATTCAAAACGAGTGGAAAAATATTGGTCATGTACCACGTAAGGATAGCGATAAAATATGGAAACAATTTAAAGCTGCTTGCAACCATTATTTCAATAAGTTTCATGCCTTAAAAGATGCTGAAAACAAAGCGGGTAACGATATTTACGCCAAAAAGAAAGCATTATTAGATAAAATGAAAGCATTAGAATTAAGCGGTGAAAAGGACGCAGATTTAAAATTAGTAAAAGAACATATTGCACTATGGAAGGATTTAGGTAGTGTTCCTCAAAACAAACGTTATATAGAAGGTAAATTCAGTAAAACTTTAGACACATTGTTTAATACTCTGAACATTGACAAAACGGAGTCAGAGATGATTAAGTTTGAAAATAAGCTTGAAAACTTAAGCAATGCATCTGATAGTCGATTTTTAGATAATGAACGTTCTTATATTAGAAAAAAGATTGATGAAGTTAAAAGTGAAATCAATCAATTAGAAAATAACTTGCAATTTTTCACAAATGTAACCGATGACAGTCCTGTTATGAAAGAAGTGTATAACAATATAAAAAGGCACAAAGAATCTTTAGTCATTTGGAAAACAAAACTGAGTAAGATTAAAGAATTATATTAAAAACAAAAATCCTATTTGAAAGCGTTAACCTTCAAATAGGATTGCTTCCTAACTAAACTAACTAAACTGTATTATTTTCTTTAAAAAAGAAATAATCACGTTTAAATGACACTATATCTATAAATGATATCTGCTATTAATCCACCAATGAAAAGAGCGTCATTTCTTTATATACGAATCAAATTTGATTTTGGACTTTAGGTTTAAAAAAAATTATAGTCTTTTTGCTTCTTCCCAGAATACATCCATTTCAGCTAAGCTCATGTCTTTTAAATCTTTATTTAAAGATTTGGCCTTGGTTTCAAGATATTGAAAGCGTTTAATAAATTTTTTATTCGTTCGTTCTAAGGCATTTTCAGGGTTTATATTTAAAAACCGTGCGTAATTTATCATTGAAAAAAGGACATCGCCAAATTCACTTTCCATAGCTTCTTGGTTACATTCATTGACTTCAAATTGAAATTCTTTAAGTTCTTCTTCAACTTTTCCCCATACTTGATTGGGCGTTTCCCAATCAAAACCTACTCCAGCTACCTTATCTTGTATCCTATTAGCTTTGACTAAGGCTGGTAAGCTTTTAGGAACACCTTCTAATACGCTAGATTTCCCTTCTTTTAATTTTAGTTTTTCCCAGTTACGCTTTACATCTTCTTCACTATTCACAATTACATCACCATAGATATGTGGATGTCTATGCACTAGTTTATCACATATGCTATGACAAACATCTGCGATATCAAAATCTTTTGTTTCACTGCCAATTTTGGCATAAAATACGATATGTAATAAGACATCGCCCAACTCTTTTTTTACCTCGTTTAAATCTTTATCTAAAATAGCATCTCCTAGCTCATAAGTCTCTTCAATTGTTAAATGACGTAAGGTCTCCATGGTTTGTTTTTGATCCCATGGACATTGCTCACGCAATTCATCCATTATAGTTAGTAATCGATCAAAGGCTTTGAGCTGGTTTTCTCTTGAATTCATAGAATCAATTTTGGTAAAAATACAAACAAAAAATCCAACTATAAAAGTTGGATTTTTAAATGTATTGGCTTTATATTTTATTCTTCTTCATCAGAAGTTTTTTTAGTCTCTTCAAAGTTTAACATATTGTGTTTTTCGAGTAAATTATACCACTGAATAATTTTTTTAATGTCACTAGCATAAACTCTATCTTCATCATAATCTGGTAAAACTTCAAAAAAGTACTCTTCAAGTTTATCTTTACTTTCCTTATGACTTATAGATGTCTTTTTACCATTTTCCTTGACTTTTATTTTATTAAATACGTCTTTCAATGGTAACTCTTCACTTAAAGTATAAATAGCAATTTCACTCAGAATACTAACATTATGTTGCATACTCACAGAAAGCTTTTTTTTATCTATAAGCGATTCGGCAATAAATCCATTGCGTGTTTGAGTTACTAATTTGAATAATCCAGGTCTACCGGAAATTGATAAAACTTTATCTAATGTCATATATTATTTATTAAAGAGCGCAAATATCATGTGTTTGAAAATGCAAAACAAATTTATCGTTTCTTTTTTTGGTTTGGAAATTTCATTTTGTAATCAACCTTTATTTTACCTTTAGAGATGTTGGCCAGTTTTCCTTTAATTAAACGCTTTTTAAGGCTGGATAATTTATCCGTAAACAAAACACCTTCAATATGATCATACTCATGTTGAATTACGCGAGCGATTAACCCAGTATATGTTTCAGTGTGCTTTTTAAAATTTTCATCAAAATATTCTATGGTAATATCTGGATTTCTGAACACATCTTCTCTTACATCTGGAATACTTAAACATCCTTCATTAAATGGCCATTCATCACCTTCCTCTTTCAAAATTTGAGCATTAATAAACGTTTTTTTGAATGCTTTAAGCTCTTCTTGCTCTTCAGGAGTAAAAACCTCATCCTCAGCAAATGGGGCTGTGTCCACTAAAAACAAACGTATTGGCAAACCAATTTGAGGTGCCGCTAAACCAACACCAAAAGCCCCATACATAGTTTCATACATATTTGCAATAAGCTCATCTAGTTTTGGATAATCTTTAGTGATTTTGTTCCCCATTTTTTTCAAAACAGGATCACCGTAGGCTACAATTGGTAAAATCATGTGTTATTCTAAAATAATTTCAAGCAAAAATACAATACTTAATGTATTTACATAAGTAAATGCAAAAAAAAACGCGTTCAAAAGAAGGAGTTTTTAATATAACTTAATTGAAAATTTTATTTCGTAATAAATACTTACCTATTAATTGTCGCTAGAACAGTTGCAATTTGTGCAATGTAAATACCATTTTCTAAACTTGAGATATCAACAGTCAGATTATCTAGATTATCAGCACAACTTGCCGCATCAAGAGCCAAAACTGACGCCCCTATTGTTAGAATAATTGGTCTATCTGCACAAAGTGAAGTTCTAGAATCATAAATTAAAGAAGAGGGTGTTGGGTCTATCAACAAATCTATTTGTAGACAAGGTTGTGTAAAAGTTTGATTAAAGCTAAATAATGCTATTACTAGCGTTAATAACTAAAAGGACAGAATATCTATTTTTTATGGCTGAAACACCATTTTTTAAACAAAAACAATCAAATTCTATTTATTTTGAGTACAAATAACTTTGTAATATGATAGTAGCACTAATTTCATCTATCAAAGCCTTGTTCTGACGTTGTTTTTTATTCAAACCTGAATCAATCATAGTTTGAAACGCCATTTTAGAAGTAAAGCGTTCATCTTCGCGTTGAATTTGCATATTTGGAAACACTTTTTTGAATTTCTCTAAAAATGATTGAATAGCGCTTTCACTCTGTGACACTTCGTTATTCAGTTTTTTTGGCTCACCAATTACAACCAATTCAACAGCTTCTTTTTCGAAATAGTCCGTTAAAAAAGGAATTAAAGTCTTTGTTTCTACTGTGGTTAAACCAGATGCTATTATTTGCAATTCATCTGTAACGGCTATTCCTGTCCGTTTAGTACCAAAATCTAATGCTAATATTCTTGCCATAAGTGACGCAAATTTAATGCTAATTTTTAAGCTTCAACATTTATACCATATTTTTAATCCATCCATTTATTTAAATCAATTATAGATTTATCTTTGCAAAAACATGAAACTAAATAATGAAGGCATTACAGCAATTAATTGAGACCGCTTGGGATAATAGAGATTTATTAAAAGAAGAACAAACTATTAACGCAATTAGAGAAGTTGTTAACTTACTTGACTTAGGAAAGTTAAGAGTTGCAGAACCTACTAAGGATGGTTGGCAAGTCAATGAATGGGTTAAAAAAGCTATTGTGTTATCTTTTCCGATTCAAAAAATGGAAACATTTGAAGTTGGTATTTTTGAATACCATGATAAAATA
>Ga0102810_1000894_pt1 | contig 11099 bp, 6 predicted proteins | sample ColrivemetaGS573_FD_84506 | JGI IMG/M metagenome (GOLD analysis project Ga0102810, IMG submission 84506) | Estuarine microbial communities from the Columbia River estuary - Ebb tide ETM metaG S.573 | ecosystem: Environmental > Aquatic > Marine > Intertidal zone > Estuary | place: USA: Columbia...
ATTATGGGGACAGTAACCATAACGTTATGGTTACTGTCCCCATAACTTTTATACCCTGAGCACCAGCTTGCCGGTCGTCTGCCCGGACTCGATATCCCTATGCGCCGAGGCCACGTCGTCAAAGGCGTATTCGGTCACCGGTGCAGGACGGATTTTGCCCTCCGCCAACCATCCCAGAAGTTCCAGCATGCCTTGCCGCAGGTAGTCGGCATTCTCGCCCAGGAAGCTCAGGTTGCAGGCCATGACGCTGCGGTTTTCCTGGGTCATGCGCAGGGGATTGAATCGGGGCGTGCGCAACCAGTCCCTGGCCAGCTTTAGCCAGTTGGGTTTGCCACCGGTGCGCGGCAGCATGCTGTGGAATCCGTAAATGACCAGCCGTCCCATGGGCCCCAGGTGTTCATAGCTCTGCCCCAGGGTGGATACGCCGTTGGCATCGAATATTGCCTGGTAGCCCTGTGGCGCCGCTTTCTCCGCTTCGGGCCATAGTGATTGGGAAGACTTGTCGATCACCACTGAGGCGCCTGCCTGGCGTGCCACAGAGGTCTTGTGAGCGCCTCCGACGACACCGACGACGTCACAGCCCCGCATGGCGGCTAACTGACAAAGCGCACTACCCACGCCACCGGCTGCCGAATGAATCAATACTGCGTCGCCTTTGCCGGAGCGGGCTTGCTCGCACAGTGCAAACCAGGCGGTAAGAAAGACCGTGGGAAATCCAGCGGCCTGGGCTTCGCTTATGCCTTCGGGAATGGCGAACACTTTTTCTACAGGTAACACCAACTGGCTTGAGTATCCGTCAAACAAGGTCAGGGCCATGACAGATTGCCCAAGCTCGAATTCTGTCACTCCGCTGCCCAGTTCCACGATCTTGCCTGCCGCCTCGAATCCCGGGGTGATGGGATAGCCCTTGAGTTCCTTGGCCGAGGCATACAATCCCATACGAATGATGCAGTCGGCGTAGTTGACGCCGATGGCGCTTACATCGATCAGGACCTCGCCGGGCCCTGGCTGCAGGTCGGGGTGGTTTTCAATCCGGAGCTGGTCATAACTGCCGGGTTTATCGATAACGATTTTTTTCATAGCTGGAGCATAACCGAGATGGGGGCCCAGGAGTGATTGCCGGGTTATGATGGAGCATCCTGGATATCGAATGCCATTGCTTAGGCGAACGACACGGCCACCTAATGACTGAACCTTCGAATATGACTTTCCGACAGACCCTGGGCCTCACGCGGCCGCGCCAGGGCCTGGCTCCCTGGTGGTTGTTCTGGCTGCTGGGCGTAGGGTCAATAATCGGGATCTGGCTGGGCTGGTTTAGCGGTGCCGGACGCGGTGTGTCGGAATATTCCAATACCTTATTCTGGGTCTCTGTGATCCTGTACTACCCGCTACTGGAAGAATTACTGTTCAGGGGCGCCTTACAGGGAGCATTGTTGCGCTGGGGCTGTTGGTCCCGACGTAAACTCCTGGGAGTCAGCGGCGCCAATTTGATTGCATCCGTGGCATTCGCGGCGGCCCATCTTGTGTACCAGGATCCACTCTGGGCGATGGCGGTTTTTGCACCCTCGTTGATTTTTGGTTTCTATCGCGACTATTCAGAATCGGTGTATTACCCGATAGTTTTGCACGCTTTATGGAACGGTTCTTTCTTCCTGGGACGTATGTTCTCGGCGGCTATTTCGTGAGGCGAAATATCCGGGGCATTATCCTCATATTTGCACGCGCCTCTTAGGTAAAATTCCGAATCGATTTATAGTTTGAAAAAGCATTTAATTTCAATGTAGATAGCGAGGTTGGCGCCAAGGAAGAGGTGCCGCAGCTAGAGGGTCGGGGCACGGATGCCGGGACAGTGTTTTCTTGCTGACACCACGTAGTACTAGCCTTTAGAGGATTCCCCTCTTTCCGTGTATGCCCTGTCCTCGGTGGAGAACAGAGTGGGCGCGTGTTTTTGCGTCCGGGTTCTGGTCTCGTGAGGAAGTTGCAGGCCGACAGGGAACGTTGGTACGGAGTTCTTTGGCCCCACGTTCCAAGAAGCCTCATGAAGCGCTGTTGTCACGCGTTCTCGTCACGCGACCAGGATCAATAATTCCGGGTTGTGGAGTTTCGCAAGGAGGCGTTTCCATGAGATCCAAGGCCATACTGTTTCCAGTCGTAACTTCCGTCCTGCTATTGCTCATGGCGGCGGTTCCCTATGTTCTGGAGTTCTCGAGTCCTATTTCGTTGTCCAGCCAAACTCCGGACTTTGAGCAGGCCATAAAGCCCAAGCTGCTCAGGTTGTCCAGTGGCAGGCTGATCGCCGTTTACAACGATGCGGTCGAGATGGACGCGACCCATTACGTGTACGACACCAAGGCGGATGAGCTGCGTCCGGCCCGGGATGTCTTTGCCCGCTATTGCGAGAGCAAGAGCACCGACTGCTCCCTGGAGGAGAACTGGACGGCAGCGGTGAATCTCAGCAATACCGCAATGCTCAGCAGCATTGATACGGACTGGGATGGCACGCTCGACGGCGACGCTTCTCGCAAGCCGTACATGGGCGATTCGGAAAAGGCCAACGTTTTTAGCGCGGGCAACCGAGCGGTCATAACCTGGGTGAGTGCCTACTGTCCTGACGGTGATCCGGTAGTCCAGGGTCTGCAGAGTACCGTTCAACGCACAGTGACCTACCAGGAACGCCGTGATCGCGAAGTGCCGTTCAAATGTCTGTGGACCACCTGGTCTGCGAACGGCGGTATCTCCTGGGCACAGGCCGTGCAACTAAGCAGCGGAATTCGCGATGCCAAGCAGGATGTGCACCGGGGATTGGGATCCGGGCATTGGGCTATCGTCTGGCAGGAAGACCCTCTTGGACTGGCACTGGGAGAGGCGGAAGGTCCTGGTGACGGCGCCTCGGGTGCCCAGACCAGCAAGGGAACAGATATCTGGTACGCATTTGCGAATCCAGCCTGGGCAGACCCGGATTCAGCCGATGGACTTGGCATCTGGAATGAGCCTTTGAGATTGACCGATAACATGACCGCAACGGTGCCATCGGGTAGTCGTGTTGTGGTACGGGATGTGTACGGAGCGCAGCTTGAAAATGATCAACTCGAAGGCGGAATAGCGGGCGCATCCCGGGCGAATTTATCCCTGGTAGATGACAGCGCGCGTAGCGGCCAGCGGATTGCCGTGGTGGCCTACGAAGAAACCAAGGGCGGACAGGGAGAGGAAGAAGGCAAGTATGTCCGAATGCATACTTTCCCGTGGAACCAGGCCCAGATCGACAACCCTGCCGGATGCCTGATCAGTGATCCGATGGAATCCTCGCGCAGGGTTCGTGTCGTGACCCAAACAGGTGTTGGCAAGACCAAGGGCCTGCGCCTTGCGGTCTTTTGGCGCCAGGGCACCATCGCCCAGGGAGGCCCGGCTGACATCATGTTACGCATGGGATTTGCCTCCAAGAGCGACAGTGAGGTTAGCGGTTTGGGGTTCGGTCAGCTTGTGCCGGCCGTGGATTCGGCTTGCGAGACGTCGGATTACCCCCAGAGCCTGGCCTTACAGAACCTGCCAGGACTGAATATCAGTAGCCAGACTCCGGGAGCGACCAGCGCTAATCTTTCTGATACTACCGGCACCTTTGGCTTTGAAGGTGCAAGAGCCCACCGCGCAGTGCTCAGGGGGGATGACCTGTACCTGGGATGGACCTATACGCCTGACACCATCGTGGCTCAGACCACCAACCTGGCGAATTACAACTTCTGGATTCGGCATTATGACGATGCTGCCGGGGCGTGGGGTGCGCCATTCAATCTTTCCGAGGTAAACAACGTCGCGATCGACGTGCGTGAACCGCGACTGGTGGGTATGCCGGGTAATGGTCCGGGATGTGCGGACCCTGCCAATCCCACCGACCCCGGTGATTGCCAGGCCAAGGGAACCCTGGTGGCGGTTTGGGGAACGGCGAAGAACGTATATGAGCACATAGGCGGTGCGGTGGATTATGAGATTTATTATCGGCGTACCACAGACAAGGCGGCGAGCTTCTCTGAAACTACCGTAGTCCCGGGCCGCGGAAGCAATTCGCGATCCGAAGCGCAAATCAAGACCTCCCCGGATGGCAACACGATTTCGAGTATTTTTTCCGAGAAATTCTCGGCTGGTAGCAATGCGGTATTTGCCATGGCGATACCAGTAATGCCCACCGCAGACATTATCGTCTCCGGGTCCATCAAGGATGCCCGTGTCGCAAAGGGTTCCTCGGTGAAACTTCAGATGAGTATTAGCAATCGGGGGCCCCAGGTTGCCCGGCAAGTGGTTGCAACTGCCACCTTACCTGATGGCATGGAGATGTCTGGGGTACCGGATTGTCCGGTGACCGGCAAGACCATGACTTGCTCTATGAGTAATTTGACTGCCGGTACATCGAAGCAATACAGCTTCAACGCGACCGCTGTGGATGCGGGTGCGCAAAGTGTGAGTTTCGAGGTTACCAGTGAAACCTCTGACCCTGTGGCAGTGGATAACGCCCATCAGGTGTCACTGAATGTAATGACTGATCCCACCGTTGAAAACACCAGTAGCGGAGGAGGCTGTGTAGTAAATAACCGGTCACCTGCCGATCCGGTATTGCCAATATTGTTGATGATGGCGATTACATGGGTGGGATTAAGACGATTCTGGAAGCAATAAAGGCAGGGCTTTGGCTCCCTGCATGTGGAGGGAAAAGTCCATCGGGTAGTTGGCCCGGATTATCAGGGCCACGTGTTTTTCGAGGGAACGAGCGTCGGCGGTTGCAAAGCCAGTCCGATGCCGAGTGATCCGCACACGGATGAGTGCGGTGACAGGAGGTCAATCATGGCAGTAGGATCTGCAAAACTTGGCCGGGGCATCAGTGCCGTATCAGCGGCTGTTCTGGCATTGCTCCTGGGAATGGGAGCTTCATCGTCTGCCTTGTCGGCGACCTTTGTCGTAGACAGTACGGCGGATGCCATAGATAACAATCTGGAGGATGGACTTTGCGCTGTAGAAGGTGGCGGCTGCACCTTGAGAGCCGCCGTGATGCAAGCAAACGCCCTGGTAGGTGCCGATGTTATTGACTTGACCGGCATCAACGATCCGACGAACCCGATTCTACTGAGTCTGTCTGGTGATGGGCCCGATGAAATCTGGCTGGAAGATGCAGGGGTCGATCCCTATGTAGTGGGCGGTACTCCGGATGCTTCCATAGGCGACCTGGATATTCTCGAAGACGTGACAATCCAGGGCGCAGGCCCCGGTTTGACGGTGATCGGATGGGCCGAGGGCGCAACCGCTGATCGTATTTTCCACTTACAGGCGCCAGTCGGCGCCACGATCGCACTGATCAGCATTTCCGATCTGGCTGTGACAGGTGGTTGGGTAGGGGTTGAATCAATTGAATTTATCCCCGACTGCGGCAACCCGCCGGTAGAAGACCCGGTGGAAGGTCCGCCACCACCTCCCTCTGAGGGCGATTGGGTGCTCAAACGCTTCGGTGGTGGCATTGCCATCGGCCCTGGCGCGGGCATTGGCAATACCTGCAAGAGCGGCGGTGATACCGGTGGTGATGGTGGTCCGCCCGTTGGTGGTGAGGAGGAAGAGACCGGTGGCATCGAGGCGGTGGAATTTACCCGTCTGCTGATCGCCGGAAACTCATCCGAGTCTGATGCCGGTGGTATGCACGTGGCAGCGCCGTTAACCCTTAGCCAGTCCATTATTTCTTCCAGTTTAAGTGGCGGTAATGGTGGCGGTATATACCTGGACACGGAAACGCTCATCCAGGATACGACTATCGGCAAAGTGTTTGATACGGCGACCACATCAAACCTTGGGATCGAAGATGCGACCCTGGTGGCATTGGCCGGTATTGGAAATCATGGTGAAAATGGCGGCGGTATTTTCGATACCGGATTCCATTCCACCACGATTGTAAACAGCGCTATTAACGGCAACACCGCTATCGGCGGTGGCGCAATCGCGAGCCGGGCGTTGATTACGACCAATATCACCAACACCACGATCAGTGGCAACCTGGCCTCCGACGTGGGTGGTGGTATCACCACCAATGGTCAGATGAACCTGGTGAATGTGACCGTGGCCGATAATGTTGCGACCACGGATGCGGCCGGCGGTGGCGGTGGATTGAACTCCTTCGGTAGCGGCAGTTTCACCCTGGCCAATACGCTGATCTCCGGCAACAAGATGGCAGGAGCGGATGCGGATCCCAGGGATCAGAACTGCGGATGCACGGGTACAGAAACCTGTGGTGCCGGAGTCTTTCTCACTCGCGGTGGCAATCTTGAGGATTCCACCTCCTGTGCTTTGGGCATCGATGATGTCGTGGGTGTAGATCCGGTGATCGAGGCCCTGGCATTTAACGGTGGCTATACCGAGACTCATGCATTGCCGTTACCTCCGGTGCTTGACGGAACCGGGAGCGCGGCGGTGGATGGGGGTCGTTCCAGCTTGTGTCCGAATAATGACCAGCGTGGAACATTGCGGTCCGATGATGGTGACCTTAACCAGAGCTTTGACTGCGATATCGGCGCATTTGAGTTGTTCATTCCGCGTGCGGATTTGCACATCAATAACACCTCTGTGCCTAGCCAGGTTCGCAAGGGCGAACAATTCAGGATGACTGTTCAAGTCCACAATGACTTTGCCAACACCATCGCGGAGCAAGTGCGATTCCAGGCAAATGTTCCTGCCGGCTTGAATGTGACTTCTGCGGATTGGGCCCTGGCGGGTGGAGCGATCACTGCATGCACGGTAGCAGGAGCATCTGTAGCCTGTGATATAGGCGATATGCCAATCGCGGCAGCCGCCGACGTGTGGGTGGATATCGCATCCAACGGTCAGACCATTTATACCGGTCCGCCGGTTACCTACGACCTGCCAGTGACGATACAGACGGTAACCACCGATTTGGTGCCCGGCAATAACCTTGCCTCACCGAAAGTAGGGGTTATGGGTATCAGCGACGTAGAGGTGACGGCGGTCGCATCGGCAACCGAAGTTGACGCAACCAATCCGGTCACGGTGACCTACACCATTGTCAATAATGGTGAGGACTTCGCATCCGGAATGCACTTCGGTGTTCTTCTCCCGGCAGGGGTCAATGTGATCTCGGCAGTTCCCGACTCTGGTAACTGCAACACCGGCGCTGGTAGCGTGAGTTGCACGTTTGCCGGCCTGGGCGCGGGTGCGGGCAGCATGAATATCGAGGTGGTGTTCGAGCCCATGATTGCAGGTGATCTGAGTATTACCGGTGAGGTCCAGGAGGACCAGTACGATGCGAATGACGCGAATAACGTGGTCAGCACGGCGGTGACATCTATTGCCATTGCGGATCTTGCCCTGTCAGGTAGCGCCAATCGCAGCACAATGTATACCGGTGACAATGTGACCCTGAGTCTGACCGCGACCAACGCGGGTCCGCTCACGGCCGAGAGCCTGCTGATAACGGGTAGCATACCTACTGGTATGGCGTTCGTTTCGGGAACCGGGTGCACAGCAGCTGCCGGATCTGTCAGTTGCGAGAGCGCATCCCTGGCCTCGGGAGACAGCACGACTTTCTCGGTAGTGCTGACGGCAACCGCGACCGGTACAAAATCCAGCAGCCTGAGTCTGAGTAGCGACACCAAGGATCCGGTGGCGACCAACGACTCTGCCTCTATCAGCTTTACGATCACTGATCGTCCAAGCAGTAGTAGTGGTGGTTGCGTGAGTAACCCGGGTGCAGGGTTTGATCCCACACTTCTCGTATTGCTTGCCCTTTCGCTGGCTGCTTTGGCAACCGGCTGCAAAAGGGCCAGAGTGGAGTAAGCATACGTTGAATATGTGATCTGACATCTGTGTCTGGAGCAAGGCCTCTTCCCCGGATTGGGGGAGGGGCCTTTCTATATTCATGTGCGACAGGTATTGTTTGGCGGTGTCGAGCCGACTGAAAACTCGAAAGGGGCGCGGATGAACAAGCCGATCAACCTGGGATTTGCATCATTACTGTTTGTGCTGGCGATATGGACTCTCATGAGCCCGGGTCAGTTTCTCTGGGCGTTGCTTTATGCCCTGGCCGGTGCCATGGCCGTGATGGGCGCTTACGAGCGTTATGTGCTGCCCTACATCATGATGGTAGTGACCCTTTGCCTGCTGTGGATAGGGTGGTTGTCGCCGGAGGTTGCCTCCTGGCTGGACAGCGGCGGGCTATCCCAGATGTTCCACCCCCAGGGGCATGCAGCCCGGGGCCTGATCATGCTGGCCTTGATCCTGACGCTGTCAACCTATTACCTGTATTGCTGGCGTTACTCGGCACCAAAGAAATCCTGATAAGACAGGTAGCCAGGCTGTGCCCGCTCTTGCATGAGTAATCAGTTGAACTACGCCTTTTTGGCCAGCATTGGGCTGGTAAACGGAATCGGGGTGATTGGGCTCCGGGTTGGGTATAATTTCGACATGTCGTCTTTGATTTCCAAGCAGGATCATTAATGCATCCGAATATGACCCATCTTCGTCAGCTTGAGGCGGAGAGCATACACATCATCAGAGAAGTGGCCGCCGAGTTCGAAAATCCGGTGATGCTGTACTCGGTGGGTAAAGATTCTGCAGTGATGCTGCACCTGGCGCGTAAGGCGTTTTTCCCTTCGGCGCCGCCTTTCCCCTTGCTGCATGTGGATACGACCTGGAAATTCAGGGAGATGATTGAATTCCGCAACCGCATGGCCTCGGAAAGCGGTATGAAGTTGCTGGTTCACAGCAACCAGGAAGGTATTGATAAGGGAATCAATCCGTTCACCCATGGTTCGTCCATGTACACGGACGTGATGAAGACAGAAGCGCTCAAGCAAGCCCTGAACAAGTACAAGTTTGACGCGGCCTTTGGCGGGGCTCGTCGGGATGAGGAAAAATCCCGGGCCAAGGAGCGGATTTTCTCCTTTCGTAATGAGCATCATCGCTGGGACCCCAAGAGCCAGCGCCCCGAGCTGTGGAATCTCTATAACGCCAGGGTGAAGAAGGGAGAGAGCATTAGGGCTTTCCCGATATCCAACTGGACGGAACTGGATGTCTGGCAGTACATCTACCTGGAAGAAATCCCCATTGTTCCCTTGTATTACGCCAGGGAACGGCCGGTAGTTGAGCGGGACGGTCAATGGATCATGGTGGATGATGACCGTATGCCATTGCAGGAGGGCGAGACACCGCAGATGAAGTCAGTGCGGTTCCGAACCCTGGGTTGCTATCCGTTAACTGCAGCCGTGGAATCCACAGCGGCCACCTTGCCGGAAATTATCCAGGAAATGCTGCTGACCCGTACCTCGGAGCGCCAGGGTCGAATGATCGATCATGATTCCAGCGGTTCCATGGAAAAGAAGAAGCAGGAAGGCTATTTTTAGGGAGCCCCTAATCTACTCATGAACACGAATCTTGCATCTAAAATAACCAGCTCCCGCGTTGCCAATCTTCGCAATAGCGCTGCTATTACGCGCGATCGGCGCCTTGAATCTGGCTATTTTCGCCAGCAATCTACTGCGCCCAGAGCAGACCAGGGGCTCCCTGGAAGCATTTCCAAATGAGTGGTGGGAAGCTTTGGGTGGCTTCATCGCCAATGAAAGAGGTTTCGAAGGTTTAGTTATGTCGCACCAGTCAGAGTTGATTGCAGAAGATATCCTGGCGTACCTGAAGACCCAGGAAGAAAAGAGCATGCTGCGTTTCATTACCTGCGGCAGCGTGGATGATGGAAAGAGCACCTTGATTGGGCGATTGCTCTGGGATTCCAAGATGGTCTTCGAGGATCAGCTGGCTTCGCTGGAAGCAGACAGCAAGAAGGTCGGCACCCAGGGTGATGATATCGATTACGCCCTGTTACTTGATGGTTTGCAGGCTGAAAGAGAGCAGGGCATAACCATCGATGTCGCATACCGTTATTTCTCCACTGACAAACGCAAGTTTATCGTCGCCGATACACCGGGGCACGAGCAGTACACCCGTAATATGGTCACCGGCGCGTCCACAGCGGATGTGGCGATCATTCTCGTGGATGCCCGAAAAGGGGTGTTGACCCAGACCCGGCGTCACAGTTTTCTTGTATCACTTGTTGGCATCCGCAACGTGGTGCTGGCCGTGAACAAGATGGACATGGTGGATTATTCGGCCAGCAGGTTTCACACCATCCGGGAAGAATACGAAGCATTCGCAAGGGAGCTGGGATTCGGGCCCATCGTAAGCATCCCCTTGTCGGCCCTGAGGGGCGACAACATCATTACTCACAGCGAGAAAACCACCTGGTATTCCGGGCCCACCCTGATGAGCTATCTGGAGACGATCTCGGTAGACAGTGACAGGACAAGCAGTCCATTTCGCATGCCGGTACAGTGGGTGAATCGTCCGAGCCTGGACTTCAGGGGGTTTTCCGGGACGATTGCATCGGGTCAGATACATCAAGGCGATGAGATAGTCGTTCCCTCTTCGGGCAAGGCCAGCCGCGTGGCTCGCATTGTCACCATGGACGGAGACCTGGATGTGGCCTACGAAGGAGAGGCGGTCACGCTTACCCTTTCGGATGAAATTGATATCAGCCGGGGGGATCTGCTCGCTGACCCGCTCACCAGGCCTGTGCATGCCGATCAGTTTGAGTGCAGGCTGGTATGGATGCACGAGGAGCCTTTGCTACCCGGACGCAGCTACCTGCTCAAAACCGGAGCAAGCAGCGTTCCGGCCACGGTCAGTGACCTGAAGTACAAGGTTAACGTGAATACCCTGGAGCACGAGCCGGGCAAGACCCTGGAGCTAAACGAGGTCGGGGTCTGTAATGTATCCCTGAGTAAGGCCCTGTCCTTTGATCCTTACGTTGAGAATCACGCCACCGGCAGTTTTATCCTGGTGGACCGCTTCAGCAACGCCACGGTGGCCGCGGGCATGATCGACTTTGCCCTGCGTCGCGCCACCAACGTGCATTGGCAGGCGGTAGAGGTGAATAAGCAGGCTCGCGAGGAGCAAAACGGCCAGAAGGCCCGGGTGCTATGGTTCACCGGCCAGTCTGGATCGGGCAAATCCACGATTGCCAACCTGGTGGAGAAAAAGTTGCTGTCCATGGGCAAGCACACCTA
>Ga0102810_1000900_pt1 | contig 11043 bp, 13 predicted proteins | sample ColrivemetaGS573_FD_84506 | JGI IMG/M metagenome (GOLD analysis project Ga0102810, IMG submission 84506) | Estuarine microbial communities from the Columbia River estuary - Ebb tide ETM metaG S.573 | ecosystem: Environmental > Aquatic > Marine > Intertidal zone > Estuary | place: USA: Columbia...
AGACAAATTCTGGGCAAATATTGATTATTTTAAAGCACACTTTGAAAGAGAAAAGACTAACTCTACTGTTTCTATGAGACTTTTAAACTACTATATTTGATATTGAGAAAGGGATTCTATCGTACCTCTTCTCAAAGAAATACCTTATATTCATTGGCGCTTCATAAATGAATTTATTAAAATATGAGCTGCTCTCGAGAAAAACAAATATTATGAAGAGCAAAAAATTTTGAATCAACTCATAAAAAAATCCCTTGTACTCAGCAAAAGATTGGGAAGATCACGATAGTCACTCTTATTATGATTTTTCAAAAAATTTTTTACATGCCTCGATAACATTTTTAAACCTATCAGCATGGAGTTGTATTCATCAGAAATAACGCGTTACCACGAGCATTACACCCAGAGCATTCTCTCTCTGAAGTTCTCTTAAAATACAGAGTCCTGCCCCTTGTTCCCCATCGTCATTTTTTCATTCTAAAATACTCCCATTTTCTTGTTTAATACGATATGCGTAGCTATTATGCGTTGCTTTTGCAAAGTAGGAATTTTGTTTGAGTTCCTTAAAATATTTTTTTACTTCAGAAATATCTGAAATACAAAATGCTACAACTGTATATTTTGACTTTCTATCTATTATAATATCTTTATATTCTACCCTCTTTTGAGAAAGAAAAAAATGATTTCATGTATCAAAAGAAAGTTGATCCTCATTAAACACCATACTATTATTTTTTACATGGACTTGAAAGATTGAGCAAACTTGTTTGCTTCGTTATGACACAGGTAGTGAAGTCTTTAAATACTGAAAATTTTTCTTCATACCCTGAAGTAAGATCAAGTATATGTCAGACTTCTTTGTGAAAGAGACTATTATTTCCAACATTATAGCTTACAAGAAGAGCGTCCTCTTCACCAAAGTTTTTATAAACAATATTGTATTGAGGAAGAATCTTTTTTTCTCACATTTCAGAAAATACGGATACCTCTGGAGAGAGATAATATGGATATATATCAATATATGCTTGTTGTCATTGAGTCGTTGAAATGAACTTTACAATATCAAGTGCAAGTGGAGATTGAAGTGAATCTTTGTTGATAACAAAATAGTTATAATGAAGCGCTAAAGATTTTTCTGCTCCTGTCAGACGTGGAAATGGAGTAGCAAAGAGAAAATTCTTCTGATATCCAATTGCGTCTATTTTGATTAAATCTCTTGGATATCAAATCATGGCAGCAACCCTACCTTCTGTAAAAAAGTTTATATCCATATTTGGAAGTGATGGCTCATAGAGGATATTATATTTATTATCTCCATTTCTATCTCCAAACTGCTTATACATCTCAAGTACTTGTCTTGTTTGGCTATCTGTAGTTGTAGTCAGAGAGTTTCATCCTTCAGCTACAAAAAGGTTTTGCATAATATCTCCTACTCGAGTGACCGTGGCTCCGTTTCAAATAGCAAGAGGAATAATGTTATTATATTTTTCTCAGATAGATTTGATTTCTTTTGCAAAGTCAGTCCAAGTATTGAGTTCAGAAGGTCGAAGAAAATATTTTCTATTATAAAATACTCATAAGGTTTCATATCCTGCTGGGATTCATTTTAAAAATTCTATTGTAGAATCATTTTCATCTGTGATGATAAGATCTGAACCAAAAACTGGTTTAAAACGAAGCCGAAAATCATTTGGACTTACAATAGCTGGATCTATTCCCATTATTTGATTTTCAAGAGGAGAATTTTCTGAATTATTTAAAAGAAATATATCTGGTCCATTCCCCGAGAGAAAAGCCGCGGTGAGAGTCGCTTTATAACTCTCCACGTCAGAAAAGCTCTCTACCATTATTTCTTTATTTTTATAACTTTGAGATTGATCCTTAAAAAGAGTCATATATTCTTGAAATTTTCCAACCTCATCTTCCAATATCCAAATACGAAATGCTCATCCAGCTGAAGATGTGTTAGTATTTTGTTGAGATTTCGTAAGGTTCGTCACGAGAAGAATCAAGAGCCCAAGTAATATGATTCCCAGAATTGCAAAGATAATTTTATTTTTATTCATAGTCTCTTAAAAGAATATTTTAATAGTAATTTTTTTGTATCTTTTCAGTTGTATCAATACGAACTTCTCTCGTACTACCATCTAAGAAAAATAGGAGAATGAAACCGAGAATCGAAAGAACTATAAGGAATACAAGCAGGAGATTTGTAACTGGAATAATATTTTTACTAAAATGCTTGAATTTATATGAATGCAGACGAGCTACAAAGAAGAATCACCATAATATGGCAAGAATACATATATATACTCCAATATAAATTGCTATCATACAGGCTTATTTTTAAAAGAAACAGATATAAAAAGTATAGGATTATATTTTTTTTTGCAAATTTTTAAGAAGCTTGATATAATAGAAAGAGAAAATTATATAAAACTATTCTACTATGACACAAATACAAAAAGGAGACACTACTTTTCAAATCCAAGATGAACTCCAGGCAAAATTTCCTGAACTCATCAAACTCATTGTTGCAACTGAATCTATGGATGATGATGAAAGACAATATTGGTTTGATATCATGCCTTCTATGACAGATGCTCAAATCGATAGACTCTTTGATATTCTTGAAACAGAACGTAAAAAACTTCAAGAGCTTGAAGTAAAATACCAAAAAGAAATAAAAACACTCAATGAAAAACACCTCATCGAATGGCAAGAAATGCAAGTAAAAGAAGGAAAGAAAAAAGTAGAAGCTGCGAAAGCTCAAGATAAAAATGATAAAGAAGAGGATCCTGATGAAATACTCGCAATGCTCAATGATTTATAAAAACCAAAAAAAGAACTCCCAAAGGAAGTTCTTTTTTTTTACAAATTAAAAACATCTCCAAAGGGAGATGTTTTTAATTTGTTAGAAATCACTTTCGTGTTCTACTGAAGCAACTACTTCTTGGAGATGTCTCTCAGAAGTATCTACTGAATCATCAAAATTTGGGTCAAAGTATTCATCATCATCTTCTGTGAGATGACCATTAATACGCTTATATTGTTCCCCAGCTGGGATAAGTCGTCCAATAATAACGTTTTCTTTGAGTTCTTTGAGTTTATCAATCTTTCCTGACACAGAACTTTCAACCAGTACACGAACCGTTTCTTGGAACGAAGCTGCAGAAAGCCATGACTCAGTATAGAGAGAAATCTTGGTAATTCCAAGAAGGAGTCTTTCTCCTATTCCAGCTTTTCCTCCTGTTGCAAGTAATGCATCATTCTCTTTTTTAAAAGTAATGATATCTACAATATCACCAGGGAAAAACTCTGTATCTCCTTTATCTAATACTCGAATACGAGAGAACATCTGTCGTACAATAAGCTCAATATGTTTTGAATTTACTGTTTGTCCTTGAGAAGCATAAATAGATTTGATTTCATCTACAATATATTTCTCAGCAGCAAGAACTCATCCAACTTGCATGAGTTTTTGGATAGAAAGATTTCCTTCTGTAAGTTTTTGAGCTATTTTTACAGTATCTCCTGTTTTTACAAGAAGCGTTCGTCCAAGATCAAAACTATACTCATATGATCTTTTTTCTGTATCCCGAATAACTATCATTCCTGCAGAAATTTTCTTTACTTCACCAGAAAAACTTGCAGTAATTCTTCCTTTTTCCTTTGTATTTTTTGCAAGTATTTGTTTTGCTTTTATTTGTTGTCCTTCTTTTACTACTGCTTCAAAATCTTCTCCAAAGTAGTATTCTTCTTCTTCTAAATTATGTGCTGTTACTTTTACAAGTGCCCCATTATTGCTATGAGATACTTCTACTGTTCCAGCTATATCTGATATTTCTGCAACAAGTTTTGGATTTCGAGCTTCAAAGAGTTCCTCTACTCTTGCTAGACCTTGTGTCATATCTCATCCTTCTTTTGCGACTCATCCAGAGTGGAAAGTACGCATCGTGAGCTGAGTTCCTGGTTCACCAATTGACTGTGCTGCAATAACTCAGATAGGAGAACCAATATCTACCCCTGTGTTAGCAGCAAGATCGAGACCATAACATTTTTGACATACTCATCCTTCTGTTTCACAGGTAAGTACAGATCTAATAGCAACTTCTGGAATTTTATTTTCTTCAATAAGAGCAAGAGTTTTTGTATCAATGACAGTCCCTTCTTCAATAATCACTTTACCACTTTCATCCTTTACATCAAGCGCGAGCGTATGTGAGTAAATTCTATCTTCAAATTTTTCATCAAAACCTGTTTTTGGATCTTCTCTCAGAACTACTTTATGGTGTACTGTTCCACAATCCTCTTCTCGAACAATAATATTTTGAGATGAATCTACAAGTCTACGAGTCAAGTAACCAGATTGAGCTGTTTTAAGAGCGGTATCTGACTTCCCTTTACGTCATCCATGTGTTGCAATAAAGTACTCAAGTGTAGAAAACCCTTCTTTCAGAGTAGATTTAATAGGAAGTTCTATTGTTTTCCCTGTTGTTGAAGCAACAAGTCCCTTCATCCCTGCTAACTGAGTAATATTTCCCCAGTTTCATCGAGCTCCAGAATCAATAAAATTAAAGATATGATTACTATTATCATAGAGGCTTTTCATCTCTTGTTCGATAACTTTCTTAACTTCAGCCCAAATAGTAACAGATTGAGCAAATTTCTCATCTTGCGTCATAAATCCATTCCAATGCTTCTTTTGGATATATTTTACTTTTTCAGATGCTGCTTCAAGAAGTTGTTTTTTATTTTCTGGGAGTATCATATCAGCTTCTGAAATTGAAAGTCCTGAGAGTGTTGCATATTTAAATCCAAAATCTTTGATTTTATTTACAAATTGAGCTGTTACATCTGAACCAAGAAGTTCAAATGATTCAGAAAGGATTCTCTTAAGAACTCATTTTTTGAGAGTTTCATTTATATATCCCAGTTCTTTTGGAACTATTTGATTAAAGAGGAGTCGTCCATAACTTGTTTCAATTACTGCTCCATTTACACGAACTCGTACAAGAGCGTTAGGAGAAAGTTCTTCTGCTTCATAAGCTTTTTCTGCATCGTTAATATCTTTATAGATATTCCCTGTTCCTTTTGCACCTGCTTTAATAGAAGATATATAGTATGCTCCAAGAATCATATCCTGAGATGGAGTTACAATCGGTTCTCCGGATGCTGGAGCCAGAAGATTTCGAGAAGTTACCATAAGAAGTCGTGCTTCATCCTGTGCTTTTTGTGTCAGCGGAAGGTGTACTGCCATCTGGTCTCCATCAAAGTCTGCATTAAAAGCCGTACACGTAAGTGGATGAAGCTGAATAGCTTTTCCGTCTACAAGTACTGGTCTAAAAGCTTGAATCGAAAGTCTATGAAGGGTAGGTGCACGGTTCAGAAGTACGTATTTTCCATCAATGACATCATCAAGAGCATCCCAAACTTCCTTACTTCCAGCTTCGATATATTTTTCTGCATGTTTCACATTATAGACAATTCCTTCTTCTATAAGTTTTGCAATAATAAATGGTTTAAAAAGAACAAGAGCCATTTTCTTTGGAAGACCACAATGATCCATAGGAAGATTTGGTCCAACAACGATAACAGAACGAGCTGAATAATCAACACGTTTCCCAAGAAGATGTTGACGAAAACGTCCTTGTTTCCCTTTGAGAACTTCAGTGAGAGACTTGAGTTTCTTTTTATTTGCAGTAACATATCCTGATCTATTATTTCGTGATTCTCCCGTAATCAGCATATCTACTGACTCCTGAAGCATACGTTTTTCATTTTTCAAAATAACTTCTGGAGCACCAAGTTCAATGAGTTTTTTAAGACGGTTATTTCTATTGATAACTCTTCGATAGAGATCATTCAGGTCTGATGAAGCAAAACGTCCTCCATCAAGTTGAATCATTGGCCGAAGATCTGGTGGAATAATTGGAAGAACCTCCAAGATAAACCATTCTGGTCTTTGTCCTGACTTTAAGAGATTTGAAGCAAGTTTAATCTTTTGTAAGATCTTTTTCATCTTTGCTTGTGTCGTAGATCGAAGCTCTTTTTGATTTTGTTCAATAAAAGCAAGAAGATCAATTCTTTCAAGCAATACTTTTAAGTATTGTGCCCCTGTACCTCCTATAAACACATGTGGGAATTTTTCTATAAGTACTCTGTATTCCAACTCACCAATAACAGCTCCTACTTGGAGCGATTTAAGGTTTGCTTTGAGTTCGTCAAATTCTTGAGTAAGACCATCTACACGAGCCATAATAGCTGCTTCTGCTTCAGCATATTTCTTTGCTGTAAGTTTCTTTTCTTCTTTTTGTATCTTGAGTTCATTCATCTCTCGTTGCATCTCTTTTTGCATTTCTGCTTTTGAGGTTTTGTAGGTTTCCTCAAGTCCTTTGAGAGAATCTTGTTTTTTATCTTCAAATACATCAGTAATGATATATGAAGCGAAATATACTACTTGTTCTAGTTTTTTTACTGGAAGATCAAGAAAGAGACCGATTCTACTTGGTACTGATTTCAAATACCAAATATGTGCTACTGGAGCATAGAGATCAATATGAGCCATTCGTTCACGACGAACATTTGCTTTTGTAACTTCTACACCACATCTTTCACATACCACACCTTTATATCGGATTCGTTTATATTTTCCACAAGCACATTCATAGTTTTTTCGTGGACCAAAGATTTGTTCACAAAAGAGACCACCTCTCTCTGGTCTTTGAGTTCTATAGTTAATAGTTTCACTAATAAGTACTTTTCCATGAGAAAGAGATCGTATCTTATCTGGAGAAGTAAGTCCTACAGTGATTCATGCAAGGTTATCAAGGTTTTTACCCTTGGTAACATCTTGTTTTCCGACACCTTTCCCAATTTCAGAAAAATCTGTGATTTTATCATTGAGAAAGTTATCAAATTGTTTATCAAACATATATTGAAATGATTAAATAGTAAGTTGGAGTGAATATTACGGGAAATTATTCTTCTTCTGAAGATTCAGAATGAGTATCCTCTACTGCTACTTTTGCACTCCCCTGGGTTGAATCAAGCTGTTTTTCAAGTTCTATGATTTTTTCATATCGTTCCATTGCCATATTTTCTGTATATTCAAGTTCTTGTTTATCCAGAAGCCCTACATCAAGACCAATTGCTTGAAGTTCCTTAATAAGAACATTAAATGATTCAGGAATATTTGGCTTTTTAATTGGAGCATTTTTCACAATAGCTTCATAGGCTTGTGTACGTCCAGCCACATCATCTGATTTAATAGTAATCATTTCTTGGAGGATGTTACTTGCAGCATAAGCCTCAAGTGCCCACACCTCCATCTCTCCAAATCTCTGTCCTCCATTTTGCGCTTTCCCTCAAAGTGGTTGTTGTGTTACCATAGAATATGGACCAACAGATCGAGCATGGATTTTATCTTCTACAAGGTGATGAAGTTTTAACATATATTTTACTCATACCATTGTTCTTTCTTTAAACGCTTCTCCTGTTTCTCCATTGAAAAGTTGAACTTTTCCATCATCATCCATTTCAGCTTTTTCCATGAGTTCATGTATTTGTGGAATCGTAATACCATTCAGAACTGGAGTTGCTACTTTAATACCAAGTTTTCGAGCAGCCATACCAAGATGAGATTCTAGTACCTGACCAATATTCATACGAGATACAACCCCGAGTGGATTGAGAATAATATCAACTGGAGTTCCATCTGCCATAAATGGCATATCTTCTACAGGTACAATACGAGAGACAATACCTTTATTCCCATGACGTCCTGCCATCTTATCCCCTACTTCTATTTTTCGAGTTTGAGCAACAAATACTTTCACTTGTTTAAATACTCCTGTTGGAAGGTTGTCTCCAAGTTCTCTTTTCAGAATATGTACATCAAGAATTTTCCCTCCTTGTCCAGATGGAAGTCTAAGAGAAGAATCTTTTACATCTTTTGATTTATCACCAAAGATTGCACGAAGCAGTCTTTCTTCTGGAGAAAGCTCTTGTTCTCCTTTTGGAGTAATCTTTCCTACCAATATATCTCCCCCCTCTACATATGCTCCAACTCGAATAATACCATCTATATCAAGATCTTTGAGCTTTGCAGCTGAAACATTTGGGATATCATCCGTGGTTTGTTCGGGTCCGAGTTTCGTTTCTCGTACATCGAGTGAATATTCTTTAATATGGATCGAAGTAAAATAATCATCCATCATCAGTTTATCAGAAATGATAATCGCATCCTCAAAGTTATACCCTTTCCAAGGCATATATGCTACCGTAAGGTTTCGTCCAAGCGCGAGTTCACCATTTTCTACTGAATGACCATCAACAAGGATATCTCCTTTTTTAAATTTTTGCCCATGTGATACAAGAGGTACTTGGTGAAGTATCATATCATGGTTTGAACGTTTAAACGTTACGAGTTCATGGAGTACTTTTTCTCATGATTTATAAAGAACAGTGATATGTTTTGCATCAACTCCGAGAATTTCCCCATCGTCTTTTGCTACTACAATATATTCACTATCCTCTCCTACTGCTCGTTCCATCCCCGTACCAACTACTGGAGAGTCTGTTCTGATAAGTGGTACTGCTTGACGCATCATGTTCGACCCCATTTCTGCACGAGTCGCATCATCATGTTCCAAGAAAGGAATCAAAGAAGTTTCTACTGACATCGTTTGTTTTGGTGAAACATCGATATGAGTTATTTCATTGATATAAGCAATCGTTGGCTCATTTCCAGCACGAGCTGAGAGACGAGTATCGAGGAAATTTCCAAACTCATCTGTTGGAGTTCCAGCTTCTGCAACTGTAAGAACTCTTTCTTGATGTGCATCAAAATAATCATACTTTGCTCCAAGAAACCCTCGAACAACGAGTGTTGATTCTTTTACTGATTTTTGAACTGCTTCAGCATCTTTTGCTGTCATCAATGTTTTATCTTTGACTACAATAGTTCCTTTTGCATCTTTGATATCTCAGAGTGCGAATCTATTTACAAGTGCTTTTCCATCATTTTTTACCTCATGTTCAATCGTTCTATATGGAGTTAAAAGAAAACCAAAACGATCTACTTTTGCATAGGTTGCAAGGTGAAGTACAAGACCAATATTTGGTCCTTCTGGAGTTGCAATCGGACAAATACGACCATATTGAGTTGGATGTACATCACGAACTTCAAATGAAGCTCTTTCACGAGTCAACCCACCAGGTCCAAGAGCTGATACACGTCTCTTATGAGCCAGTTCAGAAAGAGGATTTGATTGATCCATAAATTGTGAAAGTTGTGACGAACCAAAAAATTCTTTCAGTATCGCAACAATTGGTCGAGAGTTGATAAATGTTCCAGGAGTTGCATCATCGAGTTCTACAATAGTCATACGATCTTTTGCAATTCTCTCCATTCGAGCAATACCTACTTTTATTTTATCTTCTACGAGTTCCCCTACAGATCGAACACGTCTGTTTTCAAGGTGATCTATATCATCGAGTTTAAAACCTTCTTTTCCAGTATAAAGATTCAAATAATATTTAAGTGATTCTACAATATCTTCAAGTGTTAAAAATCTTCCTCCTTCATCCTCATATTTTGTCTTGATTCCAAGTTTTGAAGCTATTTTTATTCTCGCTATTTCTCCAAGATTAAATCTCTTCTCATCATAAAAGGTAGATTGAAATAAATCCTCTACTCGTTCATCTGTTGCGAGATCCCCTGGTCTTAAAAGTTTATAGAGCGCATGAAGTGCTTCAAGTCTATTTTGAGTTTTATCCTTTTCAAGCGTAAGAGAAACATGATTTGTGATAATATCTTCCCCCATTCCTTTAAATGCATTGAGTATTTCAGCATTTGATTCAAGACCAAAAGCTCTCAAAAGAATAGATACAGGAAGTTTACGTTTTTTATCAATTTTTACATTGATAATACCTTTTTTCTCAATATCTATTTCAAACCATGATCCTTTTTCCGGAATAAATTTGAGTCCGATTCCGTTATCACCTGAGGTAAAAAATATACCCGTAGATCGAATAATCTGATTTACAATAACACGTTCAATCCCATTTACAATAAAACTCCCTGAGGCAGTCATAAGAGGAACACCTCCCATATACACTTCTTGTTCTTTTATCTCACCTGTTTCTTTATTCAACATTTCAAGCTTTGACTTGAAAGGAGCTTCATAGTTCAGGTTTTTTCTCTTACATGTTTCTGCATCATATTTTGGTTCTTCTATAAGAAGTCCTTTATAATAGATATCTATTTTTTCTCCTGAAAAGTCAGAGATAGGAAAACTATCTTGAAAGACTTTATCAAGTCCTGTTTCTAAAAAATGATTATAAGAATCGAGTTGTACTTCCAAAAGTTCTGGAAGTCCTGCAACTGATCTGTCATCGGTAAAATAGTGTCTCCCTTTTATATCGTAGAGACTTCCAACGTCTTTTGAGGTTGGAACTTTTTTTACTGTAGGCATATGGCTCTATCAAAGAGTTAGAAAAATAAAATTTTTCAAGGAGTTTTTCGTAGTTCGTAACTCATCCATCTCTTTCGAAGACTTTCCTTTTTTATGTATGCGTGCTCAAAACGCAAAAAAATGCCCGGATTTTTCCCCTAGAACTCATCAGAAATCCGTGCGAACTCAAGTAGTTTAGTGATATTGCTGAGAAGTCAAGAAAAAATCTCAAGAAATTTCTTAAAGTTTTTTATCCAAAATTTTGTGCTTGATATGCTGCTGCATTATTAGGATGTTCGTGAATCATTTTTTCCCATAAATCACAATCCTCTAATTTTTCTCATGTATACATATTTATTCTATTTACTCAATGCATTATATTAATTAATTCTTCTCAATCATCTCTATCTTCACACAGAGCATGAACTCATTTTACTACATATAGAAAAGCTTCTATCCTTTCTTTCATGTCTTCTATTTGAGAAATAATTTCTTCATTAGTCACCTCAAATGCACTTCTATTGGTATTTTTAAATCATAATATTGCTAGACCTTATGAGTCTGCATTATTAATATCTTTTGCAAA
>Ga0102810_1000902_pt1 | contig 11031 bp, 8 predicted proteins | sample ColrivemetaGS573_FD_84506 | JGI IMG/M metagenome (GOLD analysis project Ga0102810, IMG submission 84506) | Estuarine microbial communities from the Columbia River estuary - Ebb tide ETM metaG S.573 | ecosystem: Environmental > Aquatic > Marine > Intertidal zone > Estuary | place: USA: Columbia...
CTGGGTGCCGGCCGTGAAATTATCGGCCAGGGAACCTTGTTCGACCAGGCACACACCTTGTTCGGCCCCATGGCCAGGGACTGGACCCTGCAGTTTGGCGCCGATCGCCATGGACTGCTGATCGCCCTGCTCCCGCCCGGCGCATTCATCGGGCTGGGTCTGATGATCGCGGCAAAAAATGTCATCGATGCGCGTCTTGCCCGGCGGGCAGCCAAACCTGCCGAAGCGCTGCCTGTTGCAACGCCTTCCTGACCACCCAGCGTCTTATGAATCGCGACAAGCGCATCGAAATATTCAGCCGTTGGCGCACAGCCAATCCCAAACCCACCACAGAACTTAACTACAGTTCCCCTTTCGAACTGCTGATCGCAGTCATCCTGTCTGCCCAGGCCACTGACGTGGGCGTAAACAAGGCGACTGACAAACTCTATCCCGTGGCCAATACACCCGAAGCCATACTGGCGCTGGGTCTGGACGGGCTGAAGCGCTACATCAAGACTATCGGCCTGTTTAACACCAAGGCGCAAAACGTCATCAAGACCTGCCATATCCTGGTCCAGAAACATGACAGCGTGGTTCCTCAGAACAGGGAGGATCTGGAAGCGCTGCCAGGGGTAGGTAGAAAAACCGCCAATGTGATTTTGAACACCGCCTTTGGCAAGCCGACAATCGCGGTGGATACGCATATTTTCCGGGTCAGCAACCGCACTGGCATTGCGCCGGGAAAGACCGTTGTCGAGGTGGAAAAGCGACTGCTGCGACTGGTGCCGGACGAATTCAAACTGGATGCCCACCACTGGCTTATCCTTCACGGACGCTATGTGTGCAAGGCCCGCAAACCCGATTGTCCCCGCTGCGGCATTGCCGACCTGTGCGAATATCGAAAAAAGACCCCGGCCTGACCCGGCGTCCTCCACCCGGTTAGAATGGTCCTTCGCAAATTTCCAAGGCGCCTGTTACATGCTTTTTAATCCTGATCGCAATCAACTACGTCAGATGTACCTGGATGCATGGAATCGATTCCGCCAGGGCCAACCCCTTGAGCCGTTGCAAGCGCAGATTGCCGCCGTGGTCCAGGCCCACCCGGAATACCATGGGATCCTGGACAATCCCGATGCCGCCTTGAGCCAGGACTTTCCCCCGGAGCTTGGCCAGTCCAACCCCTTCCTGCATATGGGGCTGCACCTGGCAATTCGCGACCAGGTCAGCACCGACAGGCCAATGGGAATCAAGGCAGCATACGCACGCATCGCCGCGGCCGCAGACACCGAGCATGACGCCGAGCACAGCCTGCTGGAGTGCCTGGCAGAGTCATTGTGGAAAGCCCATCGCAACGGCACCGAGACAGATGAACAGGAATACCTGCTGTCCATACAGCGCAAACTGCCGTAGCGTAAGACAAATATCGGAACCACCGCCGAGAAGCGCGGTCTGATCAAAATAATAGAAAAATTGTAACGTCCCCCCAACGCCGAGCCACGCACATGACCCAATCCCTCGCAAACAGGCAATACCCGGTGACCGGCGCAGGCCTGGGTTTGCGGCGCGGGATCATGGATGTGCTCAAGGAAAATCCTCCGTCCCAGGTAGATTTCATGGAGGTGGCGCCGGAGAACTGGATAGGCGTGGGCGGTGCACTGGGCCGGAAGTTCCGCTATTTCACCGAGCGCTACCCATTCGTGGTTCACGGCTTATCCATGTCCCTGGGAGGCCCCGCCCCCCTGGATACCAACTTCATTCAGCAAGTGAAGGCCTTCATCCAGGCACATGACATTCGCTTGTATACGGAACACCTGAGCTATTGCGGCGACGACGGTCACCTGTACGACTTGATGCCCATCCCCTTCACCACCGAAGCAGCGGACTATGTGGCCGCACGGATCCGCCGGGTACAGGACATGCTGGGGCAACGCATTGCGGTGGAAAATGTTTCCTACTACGCAGCCCCCGGCAAAGAGATGAGCGAGCTTGAGTTCGTTAACGAGGTACTGCTGCGGGCGGACTGCGATTTACTGCGGGACGTGAACAACATCTACGTTAACAGCATTAATCACGGCTACGACCCCATGGAATTTTTGACGGGCCTGCCCGCGGAACGAGTCCGCTATTTCCACGTGGCAGGCCACTACGTGGAGGCCGAAGACCTGCGGGTGGACACCCATGGTTCGGATGTCTGCGACCCGGTCTGGGCCCTGCTGGAACAAGCGTACCGGCGTTTCGGCATCGTCCCCACCCTGCTGGAAAGAGACTTCAACATCCCGCCCCTGCCGCAACTGCTCCAAGAGGTAGACCAGATACACGCCCTGCAGGAAAAGTGGGCCGGATCTGAAGGAAGCGCCTCTCGTGAGTGATCGCAAACGCTTCCAGGATCTACAATTTGATTTCGCTGCCCACATACGAAATCCACAGAACACGCCCCCACCGGCCGACATAGAAGACCGTCGCATGGCGATCTACCGGGACTTGTTTTTCAACAATCTCTCCAGCCTGTTGTCCGGAACCTTCCCGGTACTGAACAAAGTCATCGGCCAATCAGCATGGGAAGGTTTGATCCGGGATTTCATGATTGAACACCGTTGCCACACCCCCTACTTTCACCAGGTATCGGAAGAATTCCTGGCCTACCTGCAACAGGGAAGAGCGGCGAACAGCGATGACCCGCCCTACTTGTTCGAACTGGCCCATTACGAGTGGGTGGAACTGGCCATGACCCTGGAAGACGACCTGGAAGATCTTTCAGGCGTGAATCCATCCGGCGATCTGCTTGAAGAAATCCCGGTGCTTTCCCCGCTGGCATGGCGATTGGGATATCACTTTGCCGTGCACAGAATCTCAGTGGACTACCAACCCACCGAACCTGAAGAGCAACCGGTGCACCTGCTGATAAACCGTGATGACAATGACAAGGTGAATTTCACCGAAATCAATCCGGTCACCGCCAGGCTGCTCGAACTGATGGAAGAAGATCAGTTCACTGGCAAAGAGATACTGAAAAAAATAGCAGCTGAACTTGGCGAGCAGGATTCAGTCTCGACCATTACGGCCGGTGAAAAAATTCTCACCCGATTGCGCGACAGCCAAGTCATTCTCGGTACCCGCAACGCCTGACGACAGTACTCCCAAATATAAAACCCGGAATAGAAAACCGAGACTACAAAAGAAGGGATCAACCTGGAGGAACCCATGCTTTCATTCTTTAACCGACTGCAAGATATGCTGGATGCAACACGCAGCGTCGACTGGCTGGCACCCCTGGCGCTACGCCTTTACCTGGCGCCGGTTTTCTGGATCGCCGGCACTAACAAGTTGCAGGGCTTTGAAAGCGTGGTGGCCTGGTTCGGCAATTCGGACTGGGGACTTGGGCTGCCCTTCCCCACGCTCATGGCAACCCTGGCTGTTTCAGCAGAAGTCGTCGGCGCCGTGACCCTGTTGCTGGGTCTGGCAACACGCTGGAGTTGCATACCGCTGATCGTGACCATGGTGGTAGCAGCTACCGGCGTGCATTGGCATAACGGCTGGCAGGCCGTGCACGATTTGCAAAGCCCCTTCGCCAGTCCTCACGCTGCCGATGCCATGGTGCGCCTGGACGAGGCTAAAGAAATTCTCCAGCAACATGGCAATTACGAATGGCTGACCCAGTATGGGAACTTTGTGTTGTCCAACAATGGCATTGAATGGGCCATCACTTACCTGGTGATGTTGCTCGCCCTGTTGTTCATGGGCGGCGGTCGTTACGTCAGCATCGATTACTGGATTGAGAGACGCTTCAGACACTAGGGAGCCTCTGATTTATTCTGGGCTTAGCAGATTGGGAGCCAAAAAAGTCAGATTCAAGGCGTCAAGCGAACGTAATAGCTCGCTATTGCGAAGATTGGCAACATAGAAGCTGGTTTTTTTGGACCCAAGATACAAGTTTATGAATAGATCAGAGGCTCCCTAGCCATGCATCAACACCGTAACCAGGGTGATCACCGCGACGCCAAAGAAATTTAGCGCCACGCCCGCCCTGGCCATGTCCTTGACGCTCAGCAGTCCCGAGCCGAACACCACGGCATTGGGACCGGTGGCCACAGGCAGCATGAACGCGAAGCTTGCGCTCATGGCCGCAGGCACCATCAGCAACAGGTGATCCATTCCGGAGTTCATCGCCCCGGCAGCCAGAATCGGCATCAGCAAGGTAGTCGATGCGGTATTGCTGGTTATCTCGGTCAGGAATGTCACCGCAAGGCAGACAGTTGCGACTACCAGCACTACCGGCAGCGCACCCAGCCCAGCCAGGGACATGCCCACCGACTCACTCAATCCCGAGCCGACAAAAGCCTTGGCGATGGCAATACCACTTCCAAACAGGATCAGGATCCCCCAGGGAATTCGTACGGCAGTCTCCCAGTCAAGCAAGCGCTCACCACGCCCGTTGGGTACCAGGAACATGGCGACAACCGCCAGCAAGGCAACACTGGCATCGTTGGCGGTTTGCAGGCCGAACCACTCACTCCACCCGCCGAAGGGTTCCTTGCGGGTCATCCACAACAAGGCCGTGATGCTGAACACAATCATGGTGCGCACCTCTTCCTTGCGCCAGCGACCCACGGACGGCATGTCCACCCCGGCTGGGTGACCCAGCCCGCGTGTCAGCCATGTAGCCGACACTGCCAGCATCAGCAGAACCACGGGAAGAGCCCAGGACATCCATTGCAGGAAGGTCACTTCTATGCCGGTATTTTCGGCGTACACCTTCATGAAAATCAGGTTAGGCGGAGTGCCTATCGGCGTACCAAGACCACCGATGCTTGCCGCGTAGGCCACACCCAGCAGCAAGGCAAGACGCAGGCGCTGGTTATCTACTTTCTCCATGACGGCAATCACAATGGGTAACAACATCAGCGTGGTCGCGGTGTTGGATATCCACATACTCAGTACCGCAGCGGCCGCCATAAAGCCCATCACCAATCGTCGTCCACTGCTGCCGCCGAAAGCATTCACCATTCCCAGTGCGATGCGCCGGTGTGCGCCGCTACGCTCCATACCCATGGAGAGCATGAACCCGCCCAGCAATAGCAGAATCAACGGACTGCCATAGGACTCGCCCACCTGGGCCGGCGTAAGCACGCCAACCAGGGGCAATATCGCAATTGGGATTAAGGAAGTAACGGGAATAGGAACCGGTTCGAAGATCCACCAGGTGGCACACAACACGGTGAGCCCCGCCGTCCAGGCCACATCCGCAGACGAGCCTGTTTCAAACAGATACCAGCCAAGCAATCCGGCCAACACTGGTCCGGCAAACAATGGCAGGTTTTTCATGGACTCCCCCTGTCGGGATTTACCGGCAGAGTCACCAGTGAACAACTCCGACTATTTCTTACGCGGCATATACAGGTCGGTGATCGTACCTTCAAATGCCTCGGCCGCCAGCCCAACCGTTTCACACAGGGTTGGGTGAGGATGAATGCTCAAACCGATGTCGGCCGCATCACATCCCATCTCGATAGCCAGGACCACCTCACCGATAAGATCACCGGCGTTTGGCCCGACGATTCCGGCTCCGAGTACTTTGCCAGACTCTGGGTCGAACAACAATTTGGTTAGACCCTCATCCCTGGCCATCGCCAGCGAGCGTCCGCTGGCAGCCCAGGGAAATACGCCCTTGCCCACCTTGATGCCGCGATTATCGGCCTCGATCTCGGTCAGTCCGCACCAGGCAATTTCGGGATCCGTATAGGCAACCGAGGGAATCACCCTGGCATCAAAATTACTCTTGTGTCCAGCGGCAACCTCGGCAGCCACCCGTGCTTCGTGAGTCGCCTTGTGCGCGAGCATGGGTTGTCCCACGATATCGCCAATCGCAAAAATGTGGCCCGCGCTGGTGCGCATTTGCTTGTCGACCGTGATGAATCCACGCTCATTTACATCCACCGAGGCAGCCCCGGCGTTCAGCCCATTGCCGTTGGGTGTTCTTCCCACCGCAACCAGCACCCGGCCAAATACCTCAGAGAAGGCTTCATCGCCACGGGTGAACTGCACGTGGATACCGTCCTTTTCGGCAGCCATTGAGGCCACCCGGGTACCCAGCATGATGTTTTCGTAGCGTGCTTCAAGACGTTTGGCCAAAGGTTTAACCAGGTCAGGGTCGCAACCGGGCATCAGGCCGTCGGTCAATTCCACGACGGTGATTTTGACACCCAGGGCGGCATATACCGTGGCCATCTCCAGCCCGATAATACCGCCGCCGATCACCAGCATGCGCTCGGGCAGCTCTTCCAGTTTCAAAGCCCCGGTCGAATCCATCACACGCGGATCATCCGGGGTTCCCGGCAGGCGCATGGGCTCAGATCCTGCGGCGATAATGCACTGATCAAAACTGATCAGTTTCTCGCCCTCTTCGTTGGTCACCAGGACGCGATGGGAAGACACAAACCGGGCTACACCGTGAACCACGCTAACCTTGCGTCGCTTGGACAAGCCGTCCAGGCCACCAGTAAGTTTGCCTACCACGCCGTCTTTCCAGGCAACCAGTTTTTCCAGGTCCACTTCCGGCCTGGCAAAGCGAATACCAATTTCCGCGGCCGCCTCAGCCTCTTCCATGACTTTTGCCGCATGCAGCAAGGCCTTGGAGGGAATGCAGCCTACGTTCAGGCAAACCCCGCCCAGGGTATTCCAGCGCTCGACAAGCACCACTTCCTGCCCCAGGTCTGCGGCACGAAATGCCGCTGTATAGCCGCCAGGGCCTGCTCCCAGCACCAGCAGTGGTGCATGCGTATCCACGTCGCCCTCAGGCATCTGGGCAGCGCCAGCGCTCTCTGGCGGCGCCTCTGATACCTGCGGGGGTTCTTCCATTACTTCCGCAGCCGATGGGTTCGCGACCTCGTCAGTGGCGTCAAGCACAATAAACGGCGTCCCTTTGGAAACCTTGTCTCCCGCCTTGACCAGGACCTCCACAACCGTCCCGGCATAGGGCGCCGGAATATCCATAGTGGCCTTGTCCGTTTCCAGGGTAATCAGGCCCTGTTCCGGCTCCACCTTGTCACCAGGGGAAACCAGCACCTCGATCACATCGACGCTGGGGAAATCTCCGATATCCGGAATTTCAATTGTCATCCGTTCATTCATGGCCATGCTCAGGGAATGGCCTGGATTAGCTTGGTCGCATTAGCCATGGCCTCTCCCAGGTAACTGGTGAACCTGGCGGCATCGGCGCCATCGACCACCCGGTGATCGTAAGACAGGGACAGGGGCAACATCAGCCTGGGGACGAAGTTCTCCCCGTCATACACCGGCGCCATGCTGGACCTGGACACACCCAGGATCGCCACCTCCGGTGCATTAACAATCGGAGTGAAGGCCGTGCCACCAATTCCGCCCAGGCTGGAGATGGTGAAACATCCACCCTGTATCTGGGCCGCGGTCAATTTGCCATCCCTTGCGGCGGCACTCAGGTCCGCCAGTTCCTTGGCCAGTTCGAAAACGTCCTTCTTGTCAGCGTCTTTCACCACCGGCACCACCAGGCCATTCTCGGTGTCCGCGGCAAACCCGATGTGCACATACTGCTTGTACACCAGGTTCTCGCCAGTGCTGTCCAACGAAGTATTGAACTGGGGAAATTCCTGCAAGGCCATGGCACAGGCACGCATGATGAATGCCAGGGGCGTCAGTCGTATACCCTTGGCCTCAGCGCTTGGCTTCAGCGCATTGCGCATCGCCTCCATGTCGGTAATGTCAGCCAGGTCGTGCTGGGTCACATGGGGGATGTTCAGCCAACTGGCCTGCAAACGAGGACCGGAGATCTTGTGTATCCGCCCCAGGGGACGAATCTCTACCGGGCCAAACTTGGCAAAGTCCACCTGGGGAACCGACGGCAGCCCGACAGATGCTATTGCCGGCGCCTCGCTCATCCGGCTCTTGATGTGTTGCTTCACATCGGCGTGGGTAATACGACCCTTGCGCCCGGTTCCCGTCACCCTGATCAGGTCAACACCGACCTCCCGGGCAAACTTGCGTACCGAGGGACCTGCATGGGCCAACGCGAAACCTTCTTCATCAACGGCCCTGGATTTCTTTTCCGGAACCCGGGCAGCGACTGCCTTGACGGGTTCAGATGCGAGCGCTGAAACTTTTGCCGATTGATTCTCTTGCGGTGCGGGAGTCGACTCACCCATCGACTGCATGACGGTCAGCACCAAGAGAGGGTTGCCTTCGGAAACCTTGTCACCGACCTTGACCTGCAATGACTCCACCACGCCCGCATGGGGCGAGGGTATATCCATCGTGGCCTTATCGGTTTCAAGACTGACCAGGCTCTGCTCGGACTCCACCGCGTCGCCAACCTTGACCAGCACATCGATAATTTCCACTCCGTCGAAATCACCAATATCCGGAACGCTCACTTGCATCGATGAAGGCGTAGAAGCAGTTTCAGCAGCAGCCTTTTCAGGTTGAGAGGCTGCTGCCACGGCCTGGGCAGGTGCCGCGGCGACCGCCGGTGCTTTCGCATGGGGAACGGCCATTTCGGGAACATCCGCGCCGATCTCCATAATCACGGCCAGGTCTCCCATAGACACCTTGTCGCCAGTAGACACACACATTTCCAGGACCTTGCCTGAAATTGGCGCCGGGATATCCATGGTGGCCTTGTCGGTTTCTACAGTCAGCAAGCCCTGTTCCTTGTGCACCTGATCACCGGGGGACACCAGGACTTCAATGACCTCTACATCGGTGAAATCACCAATATCGGGAATCAGAATTTCTGTACGCGTAGCCAATACTTTATCTCCCCGGGCCGCTAGCTGTTGGCCGGATAGGGTTTTTCGGGATTGATGCCATATCGATCAATGGCGTCCTTCAATACAGATCGCTTGAGCTTGCCTTCATCCACCAGGGTACCCAGGGCGGCAAGCACAATGTGATGACGATCCACTTCAAAGAACGAACGCAAGGCCTTGCGGGTATCACTGCGGCCATAGCCGTCAGTGCCAAGCACCTCGAACCGACCGTCTATCCAGGGACGAACCTGATCGGGAACCAGCTTCACGTAATCACTGGCCGCCACAAACGGTCCCTCGACATTTTCCAGGCACTTGCCCAGGTAGGAACGCCGCGGGGTGTCCTCCGGGTGCAATCTGTTCCAGCGATCCACCTCCAGCGCATCACGCCGCAGTTCCGAATAACTGGTCACACTCCACACATCCGACTTGACCTTGTAGTCCTGCAACAGCAACTCCGCTGCAGCTTCCACCTCGCGCAGGATCGTACCCGAACCAAACAACTGGACCCTGGCCTTGCCACGCCCGCCCTTGCTCAGTCGGTACATGCCGCGAACAATGCCCTCTTCCACGCCCTCGGGAAGCGCCGGGTGAGAATAATTTTCGTTCATGCAGGTGATGTAATAGAAAACGCTTTCCTGCTTCTCGTACATGCGCTTCAAGCCGTCATTCACAATCACCGCCAACTCATATGAGTAGGTGGGATCGTAGGAAACGCAATTTGGAATGGTGGAGGCAGCCAACAAACTGTGACCGTCCTGGTGCTGCAAGCCTTCACCGGCAAGGGTCGTTCTACCGGCGGTACAACCCACCAGGAAACCCTTGGCCTGCATGTCGCCGGCAGCCCAGGCAAAGTCACCGATCCGCTGGAAGCCAAACATCGAATAGAACAGGTAGAACGGCACCATGTTCACGCCATGGTTGGCGTATGCGGTGCCGGCAGCTATCCAGGAACTGAAGGCGCCGGCTTCGTTAATACCTTCTTCCAGCACCTGGCCCTTCTTGTCCTCGCGGTAATACATCAACTGGTCCGCATCCTGGGGCGTGTAGAGCTGACCCACCGAGGAGTAAATACCCACCTGGCGGAACAGTCCTTCCATACCAAAGGTACGAGCCTCATCGGGAACGATAGGCACCACGTTGGAACCAATCTCCTTGTCCCGCATCAAGCTGGTCATCATGCGAACCAGCGCCATGGTCGAGGAAATCTCGCGATCGCCACTACCCTCAAGCAAGGCCTTGTAGGTGCCCAGCGGAGGCAGTTTCAACGCAGGCGCATCACCCTTGCGCTGGGGCAGCGAGCCACCCAGCAGCTCGCGCCGCTCCTTCATGTATTTCATTTCCGGACTGTTCTCTGCAGGCTTGCAGAACGGGACGCTGGCAATCTCATCGTCCGACACCGGAATACTGAACCGGTCGCGGAAACTGCGCAGGTCTTCCTCAGCCAGCTTCTTCTGCTGGTGGGCAATATTCTGTCCTTCGCCCGCCGCACCCATGCCGTAACCCTTGATCGTCTTGGCCAGGATTACCGTGGGCTGTCCCTTGTGATTGGCTGCCGCCTGGTAGGCCGCATGCACTTTCAATGAATCATGACCACCACGATTCAGGCGCCAGATTTCGTCATCTGACATATTGGCGACCATGGAAAGCAATTCCGGATACTTGCCGAAGAAGTTTTCCCGGGTGAATTTTCCACCCTTGGCCTTAAAGGCCTGGTACTCACCGTCCACGCACTCTTCCATAAGGCGCTTTAGCAAGCCGTCGTTGTCCTTGGCCAGCAGGCGATCCCAGCGAGATCCCCAGACAACCTTGATAACGTTCCAGCCAGCGCCCAGGAATGCCGCTTCAAGCTCCTGGATAATCTTGCCGTTGCCCCGCACCGGACCATCCAGTCTTTGCAGGTTGCAGTTAACCACGAACACCAGGTTATCCAGTCCCTCGCGAACCGGCATGGTGATAGCGCCCAGTGACTCGGGTTCGTCCATTTCACCATCGCCCAGGAATGCCCAGACCTTGCGATCTGACTTGGCCACCATTCCCCGGTTTTCCAGGTAACGGCAGAACTTGGCCTGGTACAGGGCCATTAGCGGACCCAATCCCATCGATACAGTAGGGAACTGCCAGAAATCCGGCATCAACCAGGGATGGGGATAACTGGACAGGCCGCCGGGCTCGACTTCCCGGCGGTAACGCTTGAGACGAGCCTCATCCAGGCGCCCTTCCATATATGCCCTGGCGTAAACGCCAGGCGCCGAATGCCCCTGGAAAAACA
>Ga0102810_1000907_pt1 | contig 10992 bp, 10 predicted proteins | sample ColrivemetaGS573_FD_84506 | JGI IMG/M metagenome (GOLD analysis project Ga0102810, IMG submission 84506) | Estuarine microbial communities from the Columbia River estuary - Ebb tide ETM metaG S.573 | ecosystem: Environmental > Aquatic > Marine > Intertidal zone > Estuary | place: USA: Columbia...
GAGTGTTGCGGGTCATCAGAGTGGTGTGGTAGGCGAGATTGTTCGGCCAGGTGCCGGGTGTGTGTTGGTTGAATGCCATGGTCCAATAGGTGACCACCTTGACGTTCGGGTCGGCATACAACTCGGCCAGATCAATCAGGTTCTGTTTGGGTACGCCGCTCAGTTCAGATACATAATCGACATCGTAGCGGCTGACGAACGCTTTGAAAGCTTCAAAATCGATAGGGCTTGAGCCCCCGACATTGTCAGAGTTGGCGGCGCTTTGCTCACGCGGGTCTTCAGGCCTGAGGCCATAACCGATGTCATCGTTGCCCTTCACAAAATTCACGTGATTGGCGATAAAATCTTTGTTAACCCGGTCAGTCTGGATAATGTAATTGGCGATAAAGTTAAGAATGGCCAGATCTGTCTGTGGTTTGAATATGAGTCCGTTATCGGCCAGATCAAAACTGCGGTGTCTGAAGGTCGACAATACGGCCACCTTGCACTTGTCGTGGGTCAGACGGCGGTCGGTGAGGCGCGTCCACAGGATGGGGTGCATTTCGGCCATGTTCGAACCCCACAAAACAAAGGCGTCGGCATGTTCGAGGTCGTCGTAACAACCCATTGGCTCATCGGAGCCGAACGTACGGATAAAGCCGGCCACGGCAGAGGCCATGCAGTGCCTGGCATTGGGGTCGAGGTTGTTGCTGCGGAAGCCCGCTTTAATCAGCTTGGACGCGGCATAACCTTCCCACACGGTCCACTGTCCGGAACCGAACATACCGACCGAGGTGGGTCCTTTCTCTTTCAGGGCCGCTTTCCATTTTTCAGCCATAGTGTCAAAGGCCTGGTCCCAGCTGACCGGTGTAAACTCGCCTTCCTTGTCATATACGCCGTCTTTCATACGCAACAACGGTGTGGTTAAACGATCTTTGCCGTACTGAATCTTGGAAAGAAAATAGCCCTTGATACAATTAAGACCGCGGTTGACGGGAGCCTCGGGATCACCCTGTGTGGCGACAATGCGCCCTTCTTTGGTTCCCACCAGTACACTGCAGCCTGTGCCGCAGAACCGGCAGGGTGCTTTGTCCCAGCGAATATCATCCGGATTTGCCGCAAGCGCCGGTTTCAGCGCGGGAATGCTGATGCCTGCCGCCGTTGCTGCCGCCGTTGCCGCGTTTGCCTTGATAAACTCGCGCCTTGAAATGCTCATGCTGTGTTCTCCACCTGCAAATTAAATTGGTCGTCGTATTGATAAATCAGCGTTGCCGAGAGAATACCGGGCTGATTTTGAATGTCTGTGATCATATCTGCCGCTTTGCGGTTATTGGCCGTGTCGAGCACAACCACCAGGTGGCCGTCTTCGTTCTGACCGCAAACTTCTGCTTCCGGAATGGCTTCGATGTTTTTGCGTACGCTTTCGAGCATGGCGGGTTTTGACCTCACCACGAGACTGCTGATGCAAAGGTGACTCATTGATATACCCTTTTGTTCATATTGTTACCCTGGTCTTTTTTTCATATGTATGGCAGTAACAGGACAAGTCGCCACGCATGAGCCACAGCCCGTGCAGAGACCCTGGTCAACCGACAGATCAATACGCCCACCCAGTGCTGGTCGTGTAAAAATCGCATCGTGCTCACACGCTTCAACACATCGGACACAGCTGATGCCGCGTTTTGACAGGCAGCTATCGTTGATGACGGCTTCCAATTGGCGCGGTAATTGTTCAGTGCGTAACAAGGCGCCGGGTTTGCAAACATCTGCGCAGTCGCCGCAAAACGTACAGCCGTGCTGCGAAAAATCCAGTTGGGGTCGTTTACGCGCAGATATCGTGATGATGCTTTCACTGCAGGCAGCGACGCAGTCGCCGCAACCATCGCACGTGTTGGAGAAGCCGGGCTCTGCAATTGCCCCTGGGGGAAGTAGTTCATCTTTGTCGCCGCGCCAGTCTCCCCGCAAAAACTGTGCTCTGGATATTGACCTCATTAACTAACCACGACCCCCTGTCTGGATTGGTTTACATTAGAGCCAAGTTATGGTCAGGTCAATTTATTTACGCTTCTTAATCCAGTGAAGTATAGACTTGCGCTAGCTTTGGTGGCTAAAGGCAGGGCTGTTGTCCGGCTAGTTTTTGCGCTTACTGTTGCGCCGGCCGCGTGACCAGAAAACCAGGCCGCTGACCGCCAGAAAACCAACTGCCAGTGCAAGCAGGTCATAAACAAGTACGCCCACGGGGCCGAATATGCGGCCGCTATTAAACTCCAGCAACACTCTCTCTATGCTGGGTCCTTCGCCGCGATACTGCCGAGAGAGGGTCTGGCGCAGTGTATCCGGGGTGGGTTGCGGCAACGACCAGACGGGTGCCTCGGCACTGTCTGGCGATGGGCTCCAGCTTAGTAGCTCTGCGTCAGCAAGCCATAGTTGCCCCATCGATTTGACGGTAACAGTTTGGCCTTCAAGCAATCCGATCGACTCAATCGGTCCGGCGCCGATGGCATTTGCCGACAACCTTTCGATCAGGCTCCCCTCGCCGTCAAGCAGCAGCAACTCATCGCTGCCGGCAACGACTATCATGCCGCCCATAGATACCGCGCCGATGCCGTTGGAAATCGTTGAGACGGGTGCGGCATTAAGATAAAGCTGTGAACCGGCAAAGCTGAGCCAGTGCTCAGCGGTTTGAAAACTGTTGATGTTTTCCGGTCCGCCCAGGCCATACCAGCCAAGCAAAAGAGGCTGTGTAACATGGCGTTGATCAAGACCGAGACCATTTGAATGGTTTATGGTCAGGCCGCTCAATACCATGAACATGAGAAAAAGTGAGGCGCCTGCACCGAACGATCGATGCAAACGACGCACTGCTGAAGCTTTAGCTTTTTTATGCGCCATCTTTGCAGCCAGTGTCAGAGTGTAAGAAAAGTGCCATTGTGGCTAGTCGCGTCAAAGCTTTCACAGAAAGGGTTGCGCCTGAAATACCGTCTATTGCTGCATCGAGAGTACCGTTTTCCTGCAGCACACGGTGATTAAACTGGTCAGTAAATGAGGGGGTTGCGACTTCGCCGCCCCGGTTTTCCCGGTAGGTCAGAACCCGCAGACTCTTGATGTAGTCCTTGTCAACGACAATGCCCACGGTGATGGGCAGTTCTTTGCCCACTTCTTCCAGAATCCAGGCCGAGCGTTGATCCTGGCACCAATACCGCAAACGAAGGGCGGGGTAGTCGTGACCCAGCAGTTGCTGAACCGTGGATTTTCTTTCGCCGCTAAGCCATGCGATGCCGGGTTGCGGTTGTGAGTCGCTGAATGCGCGCGCGAGAAACTCCGCCTGAGACTCGTAAACCGTCGCTGCGGCTAGCAGCGACGGTAACGATAGGCCAAAAATCAGCAGTAATGATGTTCTGATTTGGTTCATAAGCATGGTTTAGAAGTTATATCCAACACCCAGGTCGATGCCGTTGAAGTCACGTCCATGATCGCCCTGAAGGTTATGGCTGCGGTCACGATAGTCAAATTTGATCACTACGTTTTCACTCGGCCACCAGTTAAGTCCCAGTTCCCACTGGCTGAATTGATCCTGGCCGCGAGCGCCTTCGACTTCTTCGTAGCGGGTATAGAAACCAAGCTTGTTATTAACACGGTAGCTGGGTTCCACGTACCAACCGGTCTGGGTGTCAGCATTCGCTGCCTCAACCGCGTCGCCGGAAAAGTCCCAGCGTGCGTACAAGGCGCGTAAGCCAAAGGCTGCGTTGCGGTAATCGACGTGGGCTTCCAGCAGCGTACCGTTATCAAGTCCGTCGTCAGATGACTGGGAAGGATCAAACTGGTGCTGTACGGTGACCGCTGCCTGCAGTCCGGCAATGCCGAGGTAGCGCAGACGACCGGTAATGGCGCCATCGCTGGCGACGGCCTGGGCTACTTTTTGACGACCGCTGCGTACCCTGAATGCACTGCCACCCGAGGTTGGCATTGCCAGGCCGGAGCTAACGGCAAGGTCCCAATTCCAGTCGGAGCCCCAGCGGCCATTGATGCCGACGCCGGCTTCCCACCAACTGCTGGGTATGATGATGTTTTCGACATCATTGCGCTCTACACCATAAAAAGTAGGCGGCTCATGGGTCTCATTGAGGATACCAACAGGAACCAGGAAAACACCTGCTTTGGCAAACAATCCCTTGCGCAACTCAAACTCTACAAACGCCTGCTCTAACTCCACTTCACCGGGTGTTTTTCCGCCACTGTCTGCGACGAGGGCGTGCTCCAGTTCAAATTCGGAATAAAAGCGTGTTTTGTCATTAAACTCGTGTCCAAAAAAGAGCACGAACCGGTGGAAGTCAATAGACTCAACATCACGCGAAGGGTCTTTTGCGGAGAGGTTGTTGTAATGCAGTTCGCCATAACCGCCTATGGTGGTTGACTGCTTTTTGCTTGTTAACGGTGTGTCGGACTCCATGATTTCCGCAACTGCTTCAACCTTGGCATCCGTTTCGGAGGCTTGGCTTTGGGTCTGTTCGATTTGTTGTTTCAGCGCGTCAATCTGTTGTTGCATTAACTCCAATTGCGCCATCAGGTCAGCGTTGCTTTCCTGGGCATAAACATTTGGGCTGGCGATCAAACAAACCAGCGCGAGGGCGCTTAATATCCGTATTGGTTTATTGGGGAATCGCATTTGTATAGCTCCTTAAATTAGGCTTCTCAAAAATTGTTAACGCATCGTAATGCAAATGAGAATGATTCGCAATAAAGGGATTTATAAATGTACGATCAGCTTGACCTATGTCAATTTAGAAATGTGAGAGGCTTTGTCTGGGTTGGTTTGTAGGGCGGCTCAGGGCTAAAAGTGGCGGCTGTCGGAGATTTATCCATACCGTCGATGGGTGCGGTTTTGGCGTGTTTAATCAAAAATGATAAGTTGCCTCGATACCGCCTCGTGGGTCCGCTTTCCGGTAGGGATGGTGCTAAAAGACCAGGGTTTAAAATGACGTAGCTTGGCTGCATAATCAACGAATGATTCATCTTCCCTATGTTGAGCCAGTTTTCCGCCCGCCTTCCGAGGCATATAGCCTCATTTTGCAAGTCACCATTGGTTGCAGTTGGAATAACTGTACCTTTTGTGAAATGTATACCGAGCCGCAAAAACGCTTTCGCTTCAAACCTCAGGAAGAGATCGAACGGGAGTTGGCCGCGATCGCTTCGTCCGGGCAGCCTGTGCGGCGTATTTTTCTGGCTGACGGCGATGCCATGACGCTGTCTTTCCGGCGCTTGCAGATGATCATGGAGGCGATTAACCGGTATCTGCCGCAGGTCCAGCGGGTTTCCTCCTATTGTCTGCCGCGCAACTTGCTGCACAAGACTGTTGCGGAGCTCGCTGAGCTCAGGGCGATGGGTCTCAGCCTGTTTTATGTGGGGTGTGAGTCCGGTGACAATCTGGTGCTTGAACGTGTCAACAAAGGCGAAAGCTTTGATACCTCGCTGGCCGCCCTGAAAAAAATAAAAGCGGCAGGGGCGAAGAGTTCGGTGATGATACTCAACGGCATGGGGGGCAAGCGTTACAGTGAGCAGCACGCGGTCAATTCTGCCCGCCTGATGAGTGCGGCCCAGCCCGAATACCTTTCCACGCTGGTAGTGAGTTTTCCCACCGGTGTTGAAAGATATCAGCAGGGGTTTGGGGGTGAGTTTGAAGCGCTGGATCAGGCCGGCCTGTTTCAGGAAATGTATTGGCTGCTGGATAATCTGGAACTGGAGAGCACCGTTTTCAGAAGCGACCACGCTTCCAATTACCTGGTTCTCAAAGGCGTGTTGGGCAAAGATAAACCCCGCTTGCTCAACACGGTGCGGACCGCGCTGGACAGACCGGACTCGGTACAATTACGTCAAGAGTGGATGAGGGGGCTTTAGCTCGTCTTTATTTAAAGGCGTCAGCTTAATAGGCTGGTCACAATCCCATCAGTACACGCAGATGCGTTTCTACGCATCGGGCCAGACTGCGCAACTCATAACCGCCTTCCAAAACTGATACAACCCGACCTGACGAATGGGTTTTAGCTACCTGAACAATCTGCTCGGCAACCCAGTGGAAATCAGCATCGGTCAGGCTGATATAGGACATGTCGTCGTCCTGATGCGCGTCAAAACCCGCCGAAATGAAGATCATCTCCGGTTTGAACCGCTCCAACGCGGGCAACCAGTGGTCGCTGATGGCGGCGCGGAATTCTTCGCTTTTTGCGTTTGCGTCAAGGGGGATGGAAATGGTCCGTTCGTTTTTTGGCGGCAGCGGCGTGAAAGGAAAAAACGGGTGTTGAAAAATGGAGCAGTACAACACTCTTTCATCTTTTAAGAGAATATCTTCAGTGCCGTTGCCCTGGTGCACATCGAAATCAACTATGGCGACCTTTTCGATACCATGTGCCTCAAGCGCGTGGGCCGCACCAATAGCGATATTGTTGTAAATACAAAACCCCAACGCGCGGTCACTTTCCGCGTGGTGTCCCGGAGGGCGTACGGCGCAGAAGGCATTATTGACCTGGCCAGCCATTAACAAATCAACGGCGGCAATTACCGCGCCGGCGGCTCTTTTGGCGGCCTGCAGCGTACCTGAACTGACTATTGTGTCGGGATCCAGACGCACGTATCCCTGCTGCGGCATCGCGGCCGCCATGGCAGCGAGGTGACCTGCCGTGTGCGCGCGCAGCAACTGTTCCTGCGTTACCTCGGGGGCATCAATGTGCCTGATGAAGTCGGATAGTCCGGATGCAAGCAGTTTGTCCCCGATAGCAGACAGCCGACGGGCATTTTCAGGATGACCTTCACCGGTGTCGTGATGGTGGCAGTCGGGATGGCTGATGTAGGCGGTACTCAATAGCGCAACCTCTTATTTAAGAACTTCTCATTCTAGTATATTTAACCGAGACATGAGCGGGGTTTTCGGCTATCTTGACGGTATGAGCAAGCACTATTTAACCGCATTGTTTACGCCTCAAAACATCGCGCTTTTTGGCGCCAGCGACAGGGAAAACTCTGTTGGTGGGGTAGTGTATCGCAACCTGATATCTTCGGGTTTCGAGGGTCAGATATACGCTATTAATCCAAAGCATAAAAATGTTCAGGGGCAAAAAGCCTACCCTTCGCTGAGTTCTGTGCCCAACGTGGTTGACCTGGCCGTGGTCGCCACGCCTGCCAGTACTATCCCCGGCATTGTTGAAGCCTGCGGTGAACAGGGCATCAAGATGATGTTGATTCTGTCGGCGGGTTTCCGGGAGACAGGCGAGGAAGGCCGTCGCCTGGAAAACCGTGTAATTTCACTGATCAGGCAATACGGCATCCGCTTGATGGGCCCCAACTGTCTTGGCATCATCCGCCCCGATAAACACCTTAATATTACCTTTGGTCACAACGTCGCCAAGCCCGGAAATTTGGCTTTTGTTTCACAGTCCGGGGCAATCTGCACGGCCATTTTAGACTGGGCGGAAGCGAACGATATCGGTTTTTCAGCGGTTGTTTCCACGGGAATTTCAGCGGATCTGGATTTTGGCGACTATCTTGATTACCTGGTTGCAGACCCAAAGACCAAGGCCATCCTGCTTTATATCGAGGGCATCACAGACTCGCGGCGGTTTATGAGCAGTTTGCGCGCGGCGGCCCGTATCAAGCCGGTGCTTGCGTTGAAAGTCGGCCGTCACGCGGCCGGGGCGGAAGCGTCTATGTCACACACCGGCGCGTTGGTGGGAAGTGATAAAACCTTTTCCGCCGCTCTTTCGCGTGCTGGCGTGTTGCGTGTGGACAGCATCAGCCAGCTTTTCTCCGCAGCCAAGGTGTTCTCATCTTTGCACTACCGTGAAGCATCTGAGCGTTTGGTTATCATCACCAATGGCGGCGGTCCGGGTGTGATGGCCGCCGACCGGGCGACCGATCGAGACATTGAGTTAAGCGCTCTGGCTCCGCAAACGGTGGCCGACCTCAATGGCGTGCTGCCGGACGTATGGTCACATAACAACCCGGTGGACATCATCGGTGATGCACCCCCAGAACGGTACAGCGCGGCGCTTGATATCTGCCTTAAGGATCCGGGTGTAGACGGGGCTATCGTAATTCTTACCCCTCAGGCCATGACAGAACCCACCAGGGTTGCTGAAGAGTTGGTCAAATCAGCTGATAAAAGCAACAAGCCGATATTGACCTGCTGGATGGGCGGCGTGCAGGTTGAAAAGGCGCGAAAAGTATTTAAAGACGCGGGCATACCCACCTTCAGAATGCTGGAGAATGCCGTAGATGCTTTCTGGTTTATTGGTGTTTACAACAGAAACCAGCGCATGTTGCTGCATGCCCCCGGCCGGCTGAGCAGTCACCATGAGCCACCGGACATTATTGGCGCCCAACTCATTATAGAAGGCGTGCTCAAAGAGCAACGCCATATTTTGACCGAGCCGGAATCAATGGCTGTATTAAAGTCATTTCAAGTTCCGGCGGTACAAAACGGTGTCGCGCACTCGGCCAACGAAGCTCTGATTGTTGCGGAAAACATTGGTTTTCCAATTGCGATGAAAGTGCTGTCGACCGATATTTCGCATAAATCCGATGCCGGCGGCGTGATGTTGAACATCAACTCAGCACAGGACGTCAAGGGCGCTTACCGCGAGCTGATTAGCCGGGTTACTGAGAAGGTACCAGATGCGACCATAGCGGGCGTCACGGTAGAACAAATGTACCGCAACCCCAATGGCCGGGAGCTGATGATTGGCATCGTCCGGGACCCCGTTTTTGGCCCTGTTATCAGCTTTGGAAGCGGCGGCACCAATGTGGAAGTCATGGATGATTCAGCTATTTCGCTACCACCGCTCAACCGAAGGCTGGCGCGTGAGTTGATTGGCCGAACAAGGGTTGCCAGCATGCTTGGCGAGTTCCGCAATATGCCGGCGGTTAACATGGAGTTGCTGGTCGATATTCTTTTGCGTGTATCCAATATGGCATGCGAGTTGCCGTGGCTTCAGGAAATGGACATCAACCCTTTAATGGTGGATGAAACCGGAGCTGTTGCCGTTGACGCTCGTATCCGGGTTGCCTATCCGCAACCATCGACCGACCGATATCATCACCTCGCCATTCACCCGTACCCGACGCACCTCGTGCAGCAGGTTCAGTTGAGTGACGGTACAGATATTGTCATACGGCCGATACGACCGGAGGACGCGGAACTGGAGCAACAATTTGTTCGCGATCTTTCCAGTGAGTCAAAGTATTTCCGGTTTATGAGCACGATTCACGAGTTGAGTCTGGACATGCTGGTACGTTTCACCCAGATTGATTATCACGAAGAGATGGCACTGATCGCCGTCAAGCCGGATAACAATGGCGAGGAAGAGCTTGGAGTCGCCCGTTACGCGACCAATATTGACAAGATAAGCTGTGAGTTTGCGTTGGTTGTATCAGATCGCTGGCAGGGCCGCGGTGTTGCCCGTCTGTTGATGCAGAACCTGATTGATGTCGCCCGCAGCAAGGGTCTTGAAAAAATGGAAGGCCAGGTGCTGAGTAACAACTCCAAGATGCTGACGCTAATGAAAGCACTTAACTTCAAAATACGAAACGACCCGGACGACCCGGGTGTCAAGTTGGCAGAAATCCGTCTTAATTGACGGTATGCACCACGGGTTTATCCGCTGCATTGATAGAAAATAATAAGGAAAAAGGTCAAATGTGGAAAAACAAACATATTCTAATAGCCGTTCTGGTCACACCTGTTTTGGGCCTGATGGGCTACTTTGCCGTTAGCACCCTTGTAGGTGAGAAACCTCATGCTGCAGAAGAAGGGCAGAGCTATCTATTGGTCGAAAAGCCCAACTGCCGCTACAACAGTGGTATGTGTGGTTTGAAAAATGGCGATTTTGAGCTGGACCTCAGTTTTGAATGGCGCGGTGACGATCGTATGTTTTTGATGTTGAACTCTGAACACTCGCTCGACGGTATTCTGGTCGCGATGGCCGATCCCGCCAACGATAAAGGCGTACCAATTAAAATGTTGCCGGTTGGTGATGGCGGCTTGAGTTGGGCTTTGGAGTTGCCCCGACCCGACCCCGAACGGCATCGGCTGCGTCTGGCGGCTTCGGCGGGCAAAGTGCTTTACTTTGGTGACGCAGCGACGAAGTTTACGCTGGACAAAGATGCAGAATAAACGGCTCTCGCAGCGGTGCTGCGAGCCTAAAACCTGAGTGAAAGACAGCTAAGGCCGCCATCGAGTTTCTGAAACTCGGAAACATCCACTTCCCGAACTTTGTATCCGGCGGTTTCGATGAGACGTCTGGTTTTCGGAAAACCCTTGGGGGTCAGAACCGTGCCGTTAACCCAAACGCTATTGGCTGCGTAGGCCTCGTCCGGGTCGACCTCAAGCAGCGTGTACTTCTGAAACTCAGGCTTGTCGAGAAACTCGCCGCACGCTAGCAGATGGTTGTTTTCCAGATAGCCCAGCCCTGTTTTCAGGTGAAGTACTTCGCTCAATTCTACAATCGAGCCCTGCAAGCCGTGCTTCTCCAAAATGGCAATCAGTTGTGTAGCTCCCGCCATATTGGTTCGTTCAGACAAACCAATGTAGAAGTGCGTGCCTACCATCATTACGTCGCCGCCTTCGACGTGTCCGGGCGATTCAATGACTTCCACATTTTCACGAAACTTACGGATCGCCGGCAACATCGCACGGGTTTCAAGGTTGCGACTTGGCGCGCCCGGGTTGGTGAGGATGGCGCAAGCGGACGTCATGATCGCCGGGTCTTCCACAAAAGTAGAGTCGGGGAAGCTCTCATCGGGCGGCAGCACGGTCACGCTCAGACCACATTCTTTTAATGCGCTGATGTAGTCTTCGTGCTGGATCAAAGCCTTCCGGTAGTTGGGTAAACCAAGACCGGCAGTGCTGATTCCATCTACCAGCGCGTGACAGGGCGTTTTAACTATTGCTTTGCTGAACATAGAACGACTTTACCTCGAATATTTGTTTCGGGATAGCTTGCGGTTGTCATTATTAAAGGCGCA
>Ga0102810_1000909_pt1 | contig 10984 bp, 5 predicted proteins | sample ColrivemetaGS573_FD_84506 | JGI IMG/M metagenome (GOLD analysis project Ga0102810, IMG submission 84506) | Estuarine microbial communities from the Columbia River estuary - Ebb tide ETM metaG S.573 | ecosystem: Environmental > Aquatic > Marine > Intertidal zone > Estuary | place: USA: Columbia...
CCGTCCATGTAATAATAGTATCCCCAACAGGGAATGGATCTGTTAATGGTAAGCTATCGTTTCTGACTCCGGCGTATGTGATATCTCCTAAACAATTATCAGTTGCAGTAGGATTAATAATAGTCATTATAGCAGAACAAAGATCTGTATCAGCAGTTTGTGAAATTGTCGAATTACAAGTAATTGTTGGTGGTTCGGTATCTTCAATAACAGTCCAAATAAAATCTTCGGTAACATCAGGACTTCCATTTTTTGAAACAGTTACCGTAACTAGATGTATCCCGTCATTGTTAGGGCCTCCAGTTATCGCACTTGAATCTATCGTTCCAAAAATCAACCCATTGGTTGGCTCAATATCAATCCCTAATGGTTGTCCATTTATACTATAAACAAAATTAGTTGCGGCGTCTCCACCAGTCGCAACTGCAGAAAAATCAGAAATATCTAGTTCACAACTATTAATATCTGTAATGGGTTCTAAATTAATTTCTGTATAAGAAACAGCTAATATTTCAATGGCATTCACAATTGGTTGATCAATGTTATTGAAGAATTCTATTTCTAATATGCCATCTATAACCTCGACATTGTTTTGCACCATACCAGCTATTCTATGGCCGAAAGTTGCTGAAGGATCTAAATTTTCTATAAATCTTGTATTTTCTATGTCTACGCTAAAGACACGTTGATTAGGCTCTGAAGACCCATTGTAAAGATTAGCGACATAAAAATTAACAATATAATCACCATTAGGAACCGGTATTGAAAAAATCATTTGAATTGACGACGGATCAATACTTCTTAGATAACGCATCACAGAGTTATAAGTTGTTTCATCTATATATGACGGAATAGAAGCATCTTTTAACGTATGATCTATAAAAGTAATATTCTCTTCACTACCAGCGGAAACAAAATATGAAGCACCTTGACCAGTAACAGTATTTGCTTCCCAATCTGGTCCACCATCAGTAGAAGGTACTAAAGGACCACCAGCATTGATTCGAACTATAGGCTCGTAAAGACTTGTAAGTTCCCCAGTTACATCTGAAAAAAGGGGTGAATTATTTCCAGAATGAACAAATACAATGGATGCATTTTTTATTTCCGGTGAAGAAATTGAAGTAAAATCAATTGGGATATCTACCTTAGATCCTGCATTAATAACAAATGGAAATGAAACGGAAGTTGAAAACAAGAATGCATCTGGACCAGTAAAGCTAATCGCTGTAATTGTTATTGGGTCATCAGTTGGACCCCCTTCATTACTAAGTGTGATATTCTTAGTGCGTAATGAATTTGCAATTGGTGTCATTCCAAAATCTAAATTATTTGAATCTACACTTAATACGCCATTTTGATTTTCATAAACTTCAATATAATCCCAAGTTGCTGTAAACGGATTAGAATCAGAACTTGTAGCATCTCGAGATGTTGAAATTAGACTAATAGCCATACCCTTATTGTCTATTTCATTATCCATTAAAAAATTTAGAGGCAAGGTTATTGGGCCTCCTAATACTAACAATGTTTGACCATCGTCAATGGAGTAAAACGGTTGAGCAGTATTTGCTAACGGATCGATACTAAAAAATAAGCCAACAGATCCAGCACTCAAAATATTTGGAATATCGTAGGTGTTATTAACCGTAACCACACCATTATCTTCCAATAAAACTTGTAATCCATGCACGGAATCAGAATTACTAACCCCATTCATTAGAACTAATTTCATATAATTGTCCTGATCGCCATTTCCAAAACTTATTCCAAAAGATTGGGAGTCAACAGGCTCTGTTTCAGAGCCATTAACGCCAAAAAATGGAGACTCTATTTTAGAATGAATTGTAAATGGAGCTGAATTTGTATCCACATTTAAACCAAATTGGAAACCAAATTGTTGATCATTTGTAGTGGCATCACCGCCTGTTACGTCATCTATTGTAGCTTTTCCAGCGGCACCTCCAAAAGATAAATCATCTTCAACATACTGACTCAAATAATCAGTATTCCCACTAGGGTCTAGCATTAATCCTGTAAATCCTAAACCAAAAAAACCAGTCCCTGGATTATTGTTCCAGAATGGAAAATCAATAGGCAAGTTAGTTGTTAATCCATTGTTTGCATCAATTGCGAAAGCATCATTCACATCAAGAATCAAATCATTATCGTCGTCTGGGTCATTTAAATCTGAAATAAAATCGCCATCATTATCATTAGGTTTACTTCCTTGAGAACAAAGATTAGTTCCATTTTGTATTTCGTCTTGATTGGTGTAACCATCATTATCCGTATCCGCTAAAGGATCATAACCTGGATCTCCAGGCTGTAAACAAATTAAATTTGAAGGTTCAAAAATAGTAATATTGTTAGCGCCGTAGGTTGCTGCCCATACCGTGCCTGGAAAAACTTCAGTATCACCTTGAGCAATTACATCTAAAGGTATAGCTCCAAATCCGTTAAAAGTAACTTCGTGTTCTAATACTTCATCACCAGCTGCGTTTAAAACATATCTATTAATACCACCATTAAATGAGGCCGTTAATAAATTACCTTGCATGACACCGCCAAAATTTGATGCTGTATATTCAACAATTCCATTAGTAGAAGATGGTCTATTATCTAAAATATTAACTTTTGTACTTGTAGTAGGTTCATCAGCTAAAAACTCACCTAATCTTGGATCATCTGGAAAGTCCCCAATAGTAAATGATGTGTTAAAGTAACCCGCTGTTCCTAAAAGTAAATCTTGTAAATCATTCGTGCTAGTAACGTCCCAGGAACCATTAACTTTCTCATAAACAATAATTTCTGCTCTAGAGGGAAATGCGAGTATCGGTATTGGGTGACCACCATAATAAGTGTTATTTGCATCATTAATAGTACCTACAAAATGGAGTGGATCAGCTATGAGACTACTTCCAGATTCATTCATTTCATTTTTAATGTAGTGATTCACTGGATCATAAGAAATCGTACTTTCATCACCCAAAAAAGTATCTGTAGTACTATCATAAATTTTTGGTACACCACCCCAAAGTGAATTACCACCATTATCTGAAGTATATATTCTACCATTCTCCATAATAACCACATCATAGGCATTTCTAAAACCTGGGGCAAATATTTGAATTGGCCCACCAGCTTCTGGAAAAGCTTGATTTAGACTATTATTTCCACCAAAAGGATCATTAATATCAATGGTAGTATCGTACATTGGATGACCTACTGGATAAGGAAACTCTGGGTGCGTATTATCGATGTCTAATCGTGAGGGGTCATTTAAAGTTGGTAAATCATATTTATAATCAGCACCATTTCTCGGGTCCGTATAAACAGGCATCCCTTCTAATTGCGTTAGATTTGCAATGAGCATTGAGCCCGATAAAAAATATTCTGGTGTCCCAGCAAAATTATTACTAGGTGCGCCTTTATTAGTGTTTCCACCTTGTACAATTAAAAGATAAGTATTATTATCACGTTCAAAAATATCCATACCATTGATGGCATGATTTTCTTCACATCGTGGTAACCCTCTTATTAAGTCAATCTTACTCCAAGTAGAGCCAGTCCATTCCAGTTTTGAAAGGATACTAGAGTTGGTATCTAAGTTAGTATCACTGCCAGAACCTCCTCCACCAATGAGGAAGTCAGAAGACGTTACATAAAGAATAGGGTTAGCTGCGGTGCCCGCAGTTTTAATACCAGTAATTAATCGTTTTTGAGTAGCATTTGCAATTCCTGTGTCATCATGGTTTGTAATACCCGTTTGAATGGTAGTAATTTCTTCTGAATTTGTTACGGTGTATGTGCCATCTCCTAATGGTGCTGCATCTCTTGTTATAGTAAGGCCCCAAATTTGACCATCCTGTTGAGACACATATAATCTATCATCAGGACCAAATTCAAGGGAGGTTGGATTGAAAACAGATTCGCCGACTAATCCGGAAGAACCAAAGCTTATGGTTTGAGCAGAACTATTTTGTGTGAAAAAAGCGAGTGAAATAATGAATAGGACATAGCTTCGCTTTTGAAAAGGGTTAAAACTCATAATTATTTTTTTCAGATTTTTTTTTTGCTATTAATCGAAAAAAATTCAGGAAAATATTGTAGAAAACAACAGTGTAAATTTATGAAATAATGTTCATAACCTAAAGCTACTAGAAATTTATTCGTTGAAATGAAACTTTATCGGTTTTGGTGTTTCCCCGAAAAATTAAAACTGAACATGAAGACGTTTTTATTCTGCTTTAAATCTGTGTATGGCTAGTTTAACTGCAACAAAGCGCATTTAGCAATTAAATGCATGTGTCATTCGATTGAATTAGAATCCACGCGATTAGTGTCTTTTGATAATATAAAAAAGAGTGGACTTAGTATAAGTAATAAAAAGTCACTAATTCTGTAACGACGCAACTAATACCATGTAAATGAACTATGCTAATCTACTAAAACCCATTCGCCTTTAGTAATTAAAGGTTCTGCTTGTTTGTATTTTACCGTTTTATTTTCGCCGCTCATGACATGTTTTATAGTCACTTTATCATTACGACCAATTTTTGGTTTGTCACGCACAATAGTTTCTACAACTTCACGTTGCCTTTGCGTATTGCCAGCAGCTCTATTTTGTGCCGAGCGCTCATCTAAATTCGGAATTTCGTCTTTTTGCGTTTTTAAATCCTCTTTTCTTCGGGTGTCTCGAGCTTCTTGTATGTTAGATTCTTGTGTTGGTAATTCCCCTTTAAATAAGAAAGAAATCACATCTTTATTCACCTGATCTATTGTCGACTTGAACAACTCAAAAGCTTCAAATTTATAAATTAATAAAGGATCTTTTTGTTCGTGAACCGCTAATTGAACCGACTGTTTTAACTCATCCATTTTGCGAAGATGTGTTTTCCATGCATCATCAATAATGGCTAATGTAATGTTCTTTTCAAAATCGGTTATTAATTGTTTCCCGCCTGATTCATACGCTTTTTCAAGGTCTGTAACAACTTGTAGCGATTTGACACCATCGGTAAATGGTACAACTATTCTTTTGAATTTATCCCGTTGTGTTTCGTATACATTTTTAATAATTGGAAATGCAATTTCTGCATTACGTGCCATCTTTGCTTTGTAATGATCAAATGCTGCCTTATATATTGAATGTGAGATGTCTTGTGGGGATAATTTGTTAAATTCTGCTTCAGAAATTGGCGAACTCATTGAAAAATAACGAATAAGTTCAAATTCAAAGTTTTTAAAATCGCTGGCTTCTTTATTGGTTTCTGTAATAATTTCAGACGTATCAAAAATCATATTGGCTAAATCAACACGAAGACGTTCTCCAAATAAAGCATGATGACGACGCTTGTAAACCACTTCACGTTGTGAATTCATAACATCATCATATTCTAATAAACGTTTACGAACACCAAAGTTGTTCTCTTCAACTTTCTTTTGCGCACGTTCTATAGATTTAGAAATCATAGAATGCTGAATAACTTCACCTTCTTTTAATCCCATTCTATCCATCATTTTGGCAATACGTTCACTACCAAAAAGACGCATTAAGTTATCTTCTAATGATACATAAAATTGAGAACTTCCTGGATCTCCTTGACGTCCAGCACGACCACGTAACTGTCTGTCTACACGACGGGAATCATGTCTTTCTGTTCCAATAATCGCTAAACCACCAGCGGCTTTCACGGCGTCACTTAGCTTAATATCGGTACCACGACCTGCCATATTGGTTGCAATTGTAACCTGTCCTGGCTGTCCAGCTTCGGCAACAATATCGGCTTCCTTTTTGTGTAATTTGGCATTCAAGACATTGTGAGGTACTTTTCTAATCGAAAGCATTTTACCTAAAAGTTCACTAATTTCGACATTAGTAGTACCAATTAAAATTGGACGTCCAGCTTCTGAAAGTTTTGTGACTTCGTCAATAACGGCGTTGTATTTTTCACGCTTTGTTTTATAAACCAAATCTTGTCTGTCATCACGAGCAATTGGTCTGTTGGTTGGAATTTCAACCACATCCAATTTATAGATTTCCCAGAATTCTCCCGCTTCAGTCACAGCAGTACCTGTCATACCAGATAATTTGCGGTACATTCTGAAATAGTTTTGAAGTGTTACTGTCGCAAAAGTCTGAGTAGCAGCTTCAATCTTTACATTTTCTTTCGCTTCAATGGCTTGATGTAAACCATCACTATAGCGACGGCCATCCATAATACGACCTGTTTGTTCGTCGACAATCATGACTTTATTATCCATGACAACATATTGGTTGTCTTTTTCGAATAAAGCATAGGCTTTTAGTAATTGATTCAGTGTATGAATACGCTCTGACTTGATACCAAAATCCCTAAATAAGTCTTCTTTTTGTGCTGCTTCGTCCTCCTTGCTTAATCCTTTATCTTCAATCTTAGCGATTTCAATACCAATTTCTGGCATGACAAAGAAGTTCGGGTCATCTTTTCCAGAAAGGTATTCAATCCCTTTATCTGAAAGTTCAATTTGATTATTCTTTTCTTCTATGACATAGTATAATTCAGCATCAACCTTGGGCATTTCCCGGTTGTTGTCCTGCATATAGAAGTTTTCAGTTTTTTGAAGTAATAGCTTAACACCTTCTTCACTTAAAAACTTAATTAAGGCTTTGTTCTTTGGAATACCTCTGTATACACGAAGTAATTGAAAACCACCTTCTTTATCATCACCAGCAGCAATTAATTTTTTGGCTTCAACTAAAACACCAGTAAGATATTTCTGTTGCACTGAAACGATATCGTCAATCTTTGGTTTTAAGGCATCAAATTCATGCTGATCGCCTTTAGGAATTGGTCCAGAAATAATTAATGGTGTTCGCGCATCATCAACTAAAACAGAATCGACTTCATCCACAATAGCAAAGTGATGTGGTCTTTGCACTAAATCATCAGGATTATGCGCCATGTTATCACGCAAATAATCAAAACCGAATTCGTTATTTGTTCCATAAGTGATATCGGCATTATAAGCCTTTTTTCGACCTTCGGAATTTGGCTGATGGTAATCAATACAATCGACACTTAAGCCATGAAATTCAAAAATAGGAGCCATCCATGCACTATCACGTTTCGCTAAATAATCATTTACGGTTACAAGATGCACACCACGACCAGCTAAGGCATTCAGATACATGGGAAGGGTCGCCACAAGCGTTTTACCTTCACCAGTATGCATTTCCGCAATTTTACCTTCATGCAAAGCCACACCACCAATAAGTTGAACGTCATAATGAACCATGTCCCAAGTGATTGGTTTACCGGCAGCATCCCATGAATTAGACCAAGCCGCTTGATCACCTTCTAGCGTAACATAATCATTATCGCCAGAAATTAATCTGTCGAATTCATTGGCAGTAACTCTAATTTCGGTGTTGTTCGTAAAACGTTTAGCAGTTTCTTTAACCACAGCAAAAGCTTCAGGAAGAATAGCCTTTAAAACCTCTTCAGTCACGGCATAGATTTCGTCTTTTACACCATCAATTTCCTGATAAATGTCTTCACGGTTATCAATGTCTTCTGTGTTCTCTGCTTTTTCTAAAAGGGTATCAATTTTTTCTTGAAGTGGCTTTCTTGCATTAGCAATTTCAGATTTAAAATAAGCTGTTTTAGCTCTTAATTCATCGTTTGTTAAAGCTTCTAATGCACTTTCAAAGGTTTTAATTTTATTTACTAAAGGTGTTAATGCCTTAACGTCTTGTTTAGACTTGTCACCAACAAATACTTTTAGTACAGAATTTAAAAAACTCATGTGTATATTATTTTATAGTTGAACTGATTTTAAATCAGTTAGTTATATGATATGTCGTTGCATTCCAATTTGAGGTTAACAAAGATACGTTTTGTTGTTTTGTTTTGTAACTAATAACGCAAAAAAAAAGCCTCGAATCGAGACTTTTTTTACGTTTTTTTGATATTAATATTCGTCCTCATTCCAGAGGTAATCTTCGTCGGTTGGATAATCTGGCCAAATTTCTTCAATTGAGTCGTATGAATCTCCTTCGTCTTCGATAGCTTGTAAATTTTCAACAACTTCTAAAGGAGCTCCCGTTCTAATGGCGAAATCAATTAATTCATCCTTTGTTGCTGGCCAAGGCGCATCACTTAAATAAGATGCTAATTCTAATGTCCAATACATTTATAATTCGTTTTAATTTTTGCAAAAATAAATTTTTAGTTTAAATAGTCAAGAAAAAAGTGAATTATTTTTTCAATAATTTAAAGAACGTCTTTTTTTTACTGAAATACTTGACTTAAAGTATTTTACAGTGTTACTAAAAAATTAAAGCGGACTTACTGCTTTTCAGGAATCCATTTAACTTCATCTGCTTTCAAATCAAAAGACAACTTTCGTGCCAAGACAAAAAGATAGTCAGATAGTCGATTTAAGTACATTAAAGTTTCCGCTTCTATAGGTTCTAAATCATTTAATGCTGTTGCTAAACGTTCAGCACGTCTACAAACACAGCGGGCTATGTGACAGAATGACACCGTTTGATGACCACCAGGGAGCACAAAGTGCGTCATTTGAGGCAAGGATTCATTCATCATATCCATTTCTTTTTCTAAAAGAGATATATTTTCTGAAGAAATTTTAGGGATGTTTAAGCGTTCTTTTCCACTTTTTAAAATAGCCTTTTCTGGGTCTGTTGCTAGAACAGCACCAACAGTAAAAAGGCGATCTTGAATATGAATAAGAATTTCTTTGTAATCGGGATTAATATCTTGATCACGAATTAAACCAATATATGAATTGAGTTCATCGACAGTACCATAACTATCTATGCGAATATGATGCTTTGGGACTCTTGTGCCACCAAAAAGGGCGGTTGTGCCTTTATCTCCGGTCTTTGTGTAAACTTTCATTTGATGTTGTTTTAAAGGTCTGAAGGACCTGCTACGCAAGTTAGAAGTAAAATGACAAAAGGCAAAGTGATACAGCGAAAAGTTACACGTTAATTATTAGATTTAATTTCTAGTGTCGCTTGCTACCATGCCATCAAGTAAACGTATGACCCTATGCGCATGTGCCGCAATTTCTTCTTCGTGTGTAACCATAATCACGGTGTTACCATCCTTGTGAATGTCATCAAACAGTGCTAGAATTTCTTGCCCAGTTTTAGAGTCAAGATTCCCAGTGGGTTCATCCGCTAGAATTATAGACGGATTATTTACCAAGGCACGACCAACGGCGACACGCTGCCGTTGTCCACCTGATAGTTGATTCGGTCTATGATCCATTCTGTCTGAAAGCCCAACATTAATAAGTACTTCTGCAGCACGCTTATGTCGTATACTTTTTGAAGCACCTGCATAAACCATAGGTAAAGCGACATTATCTAATGCCGTTGTGCGTGGCAGTAGATTAAAGGTTTGAAATACAAAACCAATTTCAGTATTTCGAATATCTGCTAATTGATCATCAGTCATTTGACTTACATCTTTACCATTCAGTAGGTAGCTTCCTGAAGTTGGCGTATCGAGGCAACCTAGAATATTCATGAGTGTTGATTTCCCTGAACCAGAAGGTCCCATAATGGCTACATAGTCCCCGCGTTTAATATCTAAATCGATACCTTTTAAAACGTGAACAGTCTCTGTGCCGAGTTTAAAATCACGAATGATATTTCTAATTTCAATAACGTTACTCATGTGTTCTTTTTTGTTAATGCAAGATAAAATATTTATGTCTAGTAAGACGTCATTTAACCGAAGTTGTTACACGCGAATGATAAAATGTTCTTTTTCTTGTTCTTTGCGAAAAAATACAAATCCCCAAAAAAAAGTATCAATAGTTACGGTCACTTTTGGATGCTGTTTTATCTGTTCCCATGCTTCAGTCATGGGTTGCGACCAATGAATATCATCAAATATGATTACGGAATTATTATGTACAGCATTAAGAAGGGTCTCAAAGTAATTCAGTGTTGCCTCTTTTTGGTGATTGCCATCAATATAAATGAGATCAAAATGGTGATGCTTTAAGGTTTCTAATTCCGTTTCAAAATTGGAGACCTTTAAGGCAATGTTGTTTAATTCAAATTTTTCAAATTGCTGATTTGCAATCTTTGCTGTTTCAGGACAACCTTCAACAGTCGTAACGCTGCCTTTTGGGTTCCCCAAGCTCAAAGCCGTTGTTGCGATTCCTACTGAAGTGCCTAGCTCGAGAGCGTTTTCGGATTTAAAATAGGTTATTATTCTGTAAAGGAGCTTTGCTCTTTTATTGCTGATGCCAGCATTTTTTGCAATTTTTGAAATGGCGCGTTGGTTCGATTTAAAAACACGACTTCCCGCGCCAAAATCGGTTACAGATATTGTTGCATTATTTTGGTAGAGTTGCTGGCGATAATCTTTTATAGTTTGATACGCTTTAAAACGTGTCTTATCATAGAAACATTTGGTAATTAAATTATAGACAAATGGGGAATGGACACCATGTGCGTTAGTCGATTTTGTTATGAATTTTATATAGCTTTGTATGAAGTGCCACATATTATTCTTCCATTTTTGACATCAATTCTAACCAACGTTCTTCTTTGGTTTCTATTGCCGTTATTAACGTTTGAAGCTCATCCGATAGTGCATTAATATCATCTGGAGATAGATTTTCATCATGGAATTTACCTTCGAGGGTCTTTTTGTCAAATTCTAAAGATTTGAGTTTACTCTCAATGTTTTTATATTCTTTTTGCTCGTTGTACGACAGTGTATTATTGTTGTCTTTTTTCCAAGATTTCTTTTCTTTTTTGTCATTACTATTTTCAGAAATAACAGGTTGGCTGTCTTCGTAAGTCCTGAAATCACTATAATTACCTGGAAAATCTTCGACAATGCCTTCACCTCGAAAAATAAAAAGGTGATCAACAATTTTATCCATAAAATACCTGGCGTGGGACACGACCATTAAACACCCTGGAAAATCAAGTAAGAAATTCTCAAGGACA
>Ga0102810_1000920_pt1 | contig 10913 bp, 8 predicted proteins | sample ColrivemetaGS573_FD_84506 | JGI IMG/M metagenome (GOLD analysis project Ga0102810, IMG submission 84506) | Estuarine microbial communities from the Columbia River estuary - Ebb tide ETM metaG S.573 | ecosystem: Environmental > Aquatic > Marine > Intertidal zone > Estuary | place: USA: Columbia...
CAGGCGAAGGCTGTTACCTGAGTGTCCCGAGTCGCCCCGGCTGCGCTCTTCCAGGGTCAGACGACTGTCGGCATTCACTACCAGGCTGGCGCCACGACGCCATTCCACGGGCACGCCAACTCTCTCCGCATCCACCGGGTCACCACCCAGCAGGCGGCTTTCACGCAAGGTGTTATTCGGAATGAAGGTCCAGATTTCCTCGGTGGGGAAGTTCGCCTTGGCCGGCGGCAACATCATGTCCGTCGGATCTGCCGTGGTGCGTGCCACGTATTCCAGGGTCCAGGTGCCCGGCCTGAGCTGTATGCGTAACTGGCCATCGGCCTCGATCCGGGCCGGAAGAGCCGAGTCCAGGCTCATGGGCACAAAGCCCGGGGGCAGGGCGGCGCCCAGCACCTCTTCCCTGGCCTTGCCGCTTACCCGCAGATTAATTCTTGTGGTCAGCAGCATGGGACTGCCGTCTTCAAACAATCGCATCACGGTGAGATCCGCGCTTTGCTCTTCCTGCCTGGCATCTTCGCGCTGGCCCAGCCACAAGCCCTGGGCATTGCGCTCGGGAAAGGCAATGGGCTTGCCGTCCACGGTCAACGTCACCATGGCGGTAGATTCGGGGAGGACCAGGCTCACCGGGCGACGAACCCAGCTGAAGCTGCCGGCAATAGTGTGGGTACCGGCCTCAAGATAAACCCCGGGATGTCCTGCATGGGACACCACCGGGGCGGTCTTTCCGTTCACCCTCACCGACTGGGGCCAGGTCTTGCCGTCTCCGGGCAGAACCACCCAGCCCGGGGCCAGTAATCTCCAGGACTGACTGAAGCGCCCACCGTCCGAACCTGCAACCAGCTCCAACTCTCCCGGCCAGGCACAGGCAAAATCTGCCTGGCTTTTTCGATTGCCCCCAATAGAAGGGCAGCTGGTGTATTCCAGGTCATGCAGCACCCAGGGAACCCAGGGCTTTAACTCATCCGGCACATCAACCTGATTCGGAGCGGCCTTTGCCGAGATACTCAAAAACAGGGAGAACAGAACTACTGAAGACCAATAGCGCAACATAATTTACTCCTCACCCGTCCTGGGTGGAGCTTATGAAGTACGGTTGCCCATCTTGCTGAACAACACAATGCAGAATATGGATACCATCGCCCCGGGGACGATTTCATACAAATCGAACAAGCCACCACTGAGCTGCTTCCAGACAATCACCGTCAGACCCCCGCCGATGATCCCGGCGAGTGCGCCGTTTCGAGTCATGGCATTCCAATACAGGGACAACACGATTGCCGGACCAAAGGCAGCCCCGAATCCCGCCCAGGCGTAGGCCACAAGGTCCAGGACCTTGCTATCCGGATCCCTGGCCAGGTAAAACGCCACCAGAGAAATTCCCACCACCGCCAGTCGCCCAACCCATAGCAACTCGCCCTGGTCAGCGTTTGGACGCCACAATCCCTTGTAGAAGTCCTCGGACACGGCGGACGATGCCACCAGCAGTTGAGAGTCGGCGGTGCTCATCACTGCAGCCAGGATGCCCGCCAGGCAAACTCCGGCGACCACCGGATGAAACAGCAGGCGAGCCAGTACCATGAATACCGTTTCACTGGCCGCACCCTGCAACGGTTCGCTGACCAGGCCGATACCCACCAGTCCCACCAGGGTGGCAGCCACCAGGGCCACGCATACCCAGGCCATGGCGATCATGCGCGCGGCACCAATATCCTGGGGCTTACGGATAGCCATGAAACGGGCGAGGATATGAGGCTGTCCGCAATAACCCAGCCCCCAACCCAGCAGGGAAACAATAGCAATCCAGCCTAATGGCCCACCGCTTACGGTGGTAAACGGATTCAGAAGATTCGGGTTGCTGTTCTCGAGACTGATGCCCAGGCCAGACAGGCCCCCGGCACTATCAAGACCCACCGCAGTGACCGCTAGCAAGGCCAGGAACATCAATGAGCCCTGCAGGAAATCGGTCCAGCTGACCGCGAGAAATCCACCAAAAAAGGTATACAGCACGACGGTTGCGCCACCAGCGGTCACTGCCCACAGGTAGGGAAGACCAAACACGCTTTCGAATAACTTGCCGCCTGCCACCAGTCCGGAACTGGTGTAGAAGGTAAAGAACACCAGGATAAATATTCCGGAGACCAGTCGCAGCAGACGACTGTGATCATCAAATCTGGATTCCAGGTAGTCGGGAAGAGTCAGGGCATCACCATAACGCTCCGTTGCACGACGCAAGCGTTCGGCGACGAATTTCCAGTTCAAATAGGTGCCAACGAGCAGGCCAGCGAGCAACCATATCGACTCAAGCCCCGCCAGGTAGGCATAACCGGGCAACCCCAACAGCAGCCAGCCGCTCATATCGGAGGCCTGGGCGCTTAATGCGGTAACCCACTTGCCCAGGCTTCGTCCCCCGAGAATGTAATCTTTAAGACTACTGGTTCGCCGCCATGCGACCACACCGATGGCTATCACTGCGATCAGATAAGCCACAAAAGTGGCGACGATAATGCCGTTGTCCGTCATAGTTATTTTTCCGACCGGTTAGTTCTTCAAAGTCTAGCACGCAATAACGCCCCATCATTCACGGGACAATGGCCCTCCTCTTAAGGTATCTTTGCAAAAAACAGTTTCGTCGCCAGCCTGCATGGAGGAACAACAGGTGCCAGAACGAACAGAAGAAATTCTCAATTTCTGGTTTGCCGAAACCCCCAGGGATGCATTCAAAATTGATGGCCGAATGGCATTCTGGTTTGGTGACGATAAATCACAGGATGAAAAAATCCGCTCGCTGTTCTCCGAAGACATAGAGAAGGCATCCTCAGGTGAGCTGGACCACTGGGCTGACACGCCCCGCGGGCGCCTCGCGCTGATCATTCTGCTGGACCAGTTTCGACGGAATATTTTCCGTCGCAGCAAGGATGCCTACATCATGGATCACCAGGTGCTGAAGCTGACGATCAAGGGCATGGAGCTGGGTCATGACCGACAACTGGAGCCCATCGAACGGGCTTTCTTCTACATGCCCATGCAGCATTCGGAATCTCTGAAGGTCCAGGATTTTTCAGTTCGCACCTTCACCACCCTGGCAGAAACCGTGAAGCCCACATTGCGCGCCACCTTCGGAACCTTCAGCCAGTTCGCAGAGTTGCATCGGGATATCGTTGCACAGTTCAATCGCTTCCCTCACCGAAATGAAGCCCTGGGAAGAAAAAACACACCCGAAGAGGAAGCCTACCTGGACGAAAGTCCCCCGGATTTCGGGCAGACCTGAAACACTTCAAAGAGATTGCCATGGGAGGAAAAAAATCAAAACCTGTCGCCCTCCTGCACACCAGGGCGCGACTGCTTGACGGCAGTCCGGTTATCCTGCGAGCCCTGTCCAGGGCGGATCGCGCCAATCTTATAAGTGGTTTTGAAGAACTGAGCCCTCACTCCACCTACATGCGTTTTCTCGGATACAAGGCGAATCTCAGTGAGTCTGAACTGGATCACCTTACCCATCAGGACCCTGCCGAACACCTGTCTATCGGGATCGAGTTTGCCGGGCGAGGCGAGCATAAGGGAATCGGCGTGGCCCGCTACCAACGCGATGAGGGCAGCGAACCGATCACGGCAGAATTCGGGGTTGTGGTCGCGGATCGCTACCATGGACTGGGCGGCGCCACCTTGTTGCTCAAGCAACTGTGCCAGGAAGCCAGAAGGAACGGAATCTGTTGCTTGCGGGGGGAGGTGCTGGAAACCAACCTGCCGATGCTCAAGGTCCTGGAGAATTTTAATCCACGCTTCGAACCAGGTTCAGATGAAGACACGTTAGTGGCATTTATTCCGTTACAGGGCGAGCGGGAATAAATGGGCCGGCGCCAGGCGCCGGCCCATGATTTGATCAACGCTGGCTTTCAATCCAGCGGTCAATTTTGTTTTCCAGCACGCTCAGTGGTAACTCCCCGTCTTCCAGGACCTGGGCATGGAAACCCTTGATATCAAACCGGTCGCCCAGGGCAGCTTCTGCCCGGGTTCGTAGCTCACGAATCTTCAGCTGTCCCATCTTGTAAGCCAGGGCCTGACCGGGAATCGCCATGTAGCGTTCCGCCTCGGATACCGCGCGGGCTTCCTGGACAGCGGTGTTGGCATACATGTAGTCCAGCACCTGCTGGCGACTCCAGTCCTTGGAGTGCAGACCGGTATCCACTACCAGGCGGATAGCACGCCAAAGTTCTGCAGCCAGGGCGCCGAAATACTGATAGGGATCCTGGTAGGCGCCAAGCTCTTTACCCAGGCTTTCGGCATACAAACCCCAACCCTCGGAAAACGCCGTGTAACCGCCGAAACGCCGGAAGCTGGGCAGGTGATCAAGTTCCACTGCCAGGGCACCCTGGAAGTGATGACCGGGAATCGCCTCGTGCAGGAAAAGTGATTCCATGGCCCACTTGGGTCGCGCCGACATGTCGTAGGTGTTCACGTAAAACACCCCGGGACGGGACCCGTCAGGCGATGGCGACATGTAACTGCCACCGGAAGCGGACTTGGCCCTGAAGGCCTCAACCGGCCTGATTTCGAATCCGGCCTTGGGAATACGTCCGAACATTGCAGGCACTGCCGCATCCAGGCCGGCACGCAAGGCGTTGTAACCGGCGATCAAGTCTTCTTCTTTTTCAAAATAGAACTGCGGGTCGGTATTCAGGAACTCGAAGAAGGCCTTCAAGTCACCGTCAAAACCGACTGTCTCCATGACCTGGGCCATCTGCCCCTGGATACGCGCCACCTCGTCCAGACCGATCTGGTGAATTTGCTCAGGTGTAAGGTCGGTGGTGGTAACTTCACGAACACGGTAGGCATACCATGCATCACCGTCGGGCAGTCCTGACATGCCAACGCTCTCACGAGTGTTGGGCAGATATTCCTCGGCAATGAAGTCATGCAGGGCGTGGTAAACAGGAATCAATCGACCTTCAATAGTTTCCTTGTAGGCCGCCTGCAGACGCAGACGATCTTCTTCGGAAAACTCCGCCGGCATATCGGTAATCGGCTTCCAGAACATGGTTTCTTCAGCGCTGTCCTTGAACTGTGCCGAAAGCTGCGGCAAAACTTTTTCCATCAATACCCTGGGCTGTACAACGCCTTGCTTGATGCCCTCACGCATATTGATCACGGCCTGGTCCGACCACTCCACGAAGCCATTCACCCGGCCCAGGAAATCGTCGTAATCCTTAACCGTCTTGAACGGATGAACACTTGAGCCGGAACCCAGGAGTACGAAATAGCTGGCAGGATTTCTGAACTGATTGATGGGCAGCAAGTGTGAGGGATAGCGGAACCCTTCCAGGTCCATCTCCCGCTCGGCCGTGAACAGTTCCAGGGTCAACCGGTCCTCGGCATCCAGGGTCGAGGCATCAATAGCCTTGGCCGCGTCCAGGTACCTTTGGTGATGCGCCTGCCTATCGGCACGCTCTTTGGGGCTGATTCCGCCCACCCAGCGATCGTTGTAACGATTGTCACCAACGAAGGCCGCCATCAGCGGATTCAATTCGAGGCTGTCCTGCCAGTACTGCTCAACCATGTTAGTGAGCACCTGGTGTTGATCCACCGAGGGCTCTTGCTGGGCAGTCGGAGCCTCCGAGCGTGAGCACGCGCTCAACGCGCCAAGAGCTAGTAATACGAGTAGTAATTTCTTCACAAACATTCTCCGCTGGAGTGGTTTGAAAACAGATCCGGGCGCCCCTGCAAGCACACGATTCCAGGTTGCGGGCCAGTATAGCCCCTCACTGGTCCGGGTGTAGCGGCCGCGCGGAAATAACCAGGAAGCGCCTGATGAGCAAGAACGCAGACAGCGTCAGGGAGATCACGATAGCGAACCACACGCCCACCGGACCCTCATCGGTTTTGAATGCCAGGTACCAGGCCAGTGGAAATCCCACGCCCCAGTGGGAAAAGGTAGCCAGGTACAGAGGAATTCTTGCGTCACGATAGCCACGCAACGCTCCCATGGCGGCGATATTTGCACCGTCGGAAAGTTGGAAAACTGCCGCCATCACCAACAGCGAGGCCGCCAAATTTACCACTGTGGGATCGGTGGTGTAGAAGCCGGCAATAGCGTACCGACCCAGGTACATCACCAGCGCAGACACCATCATGAACAGTATGCTCATACCGATACCGGCCAACCCGGCCCGACGGGCATCCTCGGGCAATCCGCGACCCAGCAGGTGGCCCACCCTGACGGTGGTTGCCGAGTGCACGGCAAGGGGAATCATGAACATGGTGGCCGCGTAATTCAGGGCCACCTGGTGTGCCGCAACGATGGTGGTACCCAGGGCCGCCATAATCAGTGCCGTGGCATGAAAGAACGTACTCTCAGCCAGCGCGCTGGCAGAAATCGGCACGCCCAGCGAGAGTATTTCCTTGATAGACGTCCACCTGGGCGCTTCCATCAGGGGTCTCAGCTTGACTGCGCTGTAGCGCCGGGAACGACGAACGTAAACGAGACTGACCAGCAACACACTCACCATGGTGAACGCGGAGGATACGCCGCAGCCCACCGCCCCCATGGCGGGAAATCCAAGTTTGCCGTACATCAGCACATAGTTGCCGATGGCATTGAGGATCAAGCCGAGAAAGGCGAAATACATCAGGGGCCGGGTATGGCCCATGCCTTCGGACATATAGCGAAGACACAAATAGCCAAGGATCGCCGGCAAACCCCAGGCGATGGCCGACAGATAGCTGGTGGAAGTGGGCACCACATCGGGATCCACGCCCACCGCCAGAAAAAACGGACCGGCCTGGTTCAACAAAAACAGGCCAACCATCCCAAGCATTAGTGCAATCCAGAAAGACTGCTTTACCAGTCCGGTTACTTTTTCCGGCTCATTGGCTCCCAGGGCATGGGCAACCATGGGGCTGACCGCCATCCACACGCCCATGCCGGCAAGCTGCGCGGTGTACCAAAGGGTGTTGCCAATCGCTACCGCGGCCAGGGCATGACCACCCAGCTGACCCGCCATCACCGTATCGGTAAAGCCCATTCCCATGGTGGCCAGATTGTTGGCCACAAGAGGCAGGCCCAGGGTCAATATGCTCTGGCCGTGATGGGCCAGCGAGCGAGGTCGGGACTGGGTGATTGGATGACTCATGATTGGCATCTTATCCTGAGTCCAGAACCGGTGTGCAGCCAATTAGGTAACCCATGCATGTGTTACCATCGCTGTAGTTAAATTCTTCCCTAAACCTTTCTTTTAAAGAGGGACAGTTATGTACACGGGACAACCACGTCGCGTTGCGATTATCGGTGGCTCACGCATTCCCTTCGCGCGCTCCCACACGGTTTACACCAAGGTCGGCAACCGGCAAATGCTCACTGCGGCATTCAAGGGACTGGTACAAAAATTTGATTTGCGCGGCCAGGTACTGGGCGATGTCGCGGCTGGTGCTGTAATCAAGCACAGCAGTGATTTCAACCTTACCCGGGAATCGGTCCTGGGTAGTGGCCTGTCCCCCCTAACCCCCGGGTTCGACCTCCAGCGCGCCTGCGGTACGGCACTGGAATCAGCCATCATCATCGGCTTGAAAATTGCCTCGGGTCAGATCGACTCCGGCATCGCCGGCGGCTCCGACACGATCAGCGATGTGCCCATCGTGTACCCGCCTTCCTACCGGAAAATACTGATGGCCGCCAATCGCGGTCGCAAACCGATCGACAAGATCAAGCCGTTGCTGAAAATTCGCCCGAAACATTTCAAGCCTTCGCTGCCTGGCGTGCTGGAACCGCGTACCGGTCTGAGCATGGGTGAAAGCTGCGAGATCATGGCCAAGCAGTGGAATATTTCCCGCCAGGACCAGGATCAACTGGCCATGGAAAGCCATTTGAAAATGGCCGCGGCCTATGAAGATGGGTTTTATGATGACCTGGTCATCGAATTCTGCGGCCTGACCCGCGACAACAACATGCGCGGCGATAGCAGCATGGAAAAACTGGGCAAGCTGAAACCTGCCTTCGATAGAAAGAGCGGCCAGGGCACACTGACTGCCGGCAACAGCACTCCGCTGACCGATGGCGCTTCCGCTGTCCTGCTGGCCAGCGAAGACTGGGCCAAAGAGCGTGGCTTGCCGATACAGGCCTACCTGACATTCGGCAAGGTTGCCGCAGTGGACTTTGTACATGACGAAGGCCTGCTCATGGCTCCTGCCTACGCTGTGCCCAAGATGCTGGACGATGCCAAGCTGACCCTTCAGGATTTCGATTTCTACGAAATCCACGAAGCGTTTGCCGCACAGGTCCTGTGCACCCTCAAAGCCTGGGAGTCAGATACCTGGTGTCGTGAACGCCTGGGTCGCGATGCCCTGGGCAGCATCGATCGGGCAAAGCTGAACGTGAAAGGCAGCAGTCTTGCCGCCGGTCATCCGTTCGCCGCCACGGGAACCCGGGTGCTGGCCAATGCCGCCAAGTTGCTGGCGGAGAAAGGCTCGGGCCGCGCCCTGATTTCTATCTGCACCGCAGGTGGAATGGGCGTAACCGCTATCGTGGAAGCAGCCTGAGAAAATAACTGGCAGGCCGGGCCTCGCGTCCGGCCATGTCCCAGGAATGCGACTTGCCACCCCTTCCCCAAGGGGTGATACCCTGTCTGCGCAGCCGCAGACCAGGGATTATTGATGCAGTTATTCAACCAGATCATCACCGACATCAACGCCATCATCTGGCACAACTACGTGTTGTTTACCCTGCTGGGTACCGGCGTGGTGCTTACATTCTGGAGCGGCTTCAGCCAGTACCGGGCGCTGACCCACGGCTGGCGCGTGCTGCGCGGACATTACGATGATCCGGACGCACCCGGCGCCATCAACCATTTCCAGGCCCTGTCCACCGCCCTGTCCGCAACCGTTGGACTGGGCAATATCGGTGGCGTGGCGCTGGCAGTGTCCCTGGGCGGTCCCGGCGCGATTTTCTGGATGTGGGTAGTGGGCTTTTTTGGCATGGCCACCAAGCTGACCGAGGTCACCCTGTCCATGCTGCACCGGAACACCGATGATCCGGACAATCCCCACGGCGGACCCATGTGGGTGGCGAAAAACGGCCTGCCCCTGGTGCATCCGAAACTGGCGGGGCCCGGCAAGGTATTGGCCTCTGTGTTCTGCGTATGCCTGCTGATCTCCACACTGATTGGCGGCAACATGTTCCAGGCCTGGAACGTGGGAGAAATTACCCAGACCTACTTCGGCATCCCGAGCATCGCATCGGGAATCATCCTGTCCATCGTGGTGGGAGTCGTGATTATCGGGGGCATCAAGCGCATAGGCGCGGCAACCGGACGCCTGGTCCCGGTCATGGTCACCATGTACATGATGGCCGGCACCTATGTGCTGGCAGTGAACGTCCAGTTGATTCCGGAAATGATCATGCTGATTTTCCGGTCAGCCTTCTCAACCAGCGAGGCCGGTGGCGCCTTTATCGGCGGCACGGTCGGCTACGCATTCATGTTTGGCATGAAGCGCGCGCTGTTTTCCAATGAGGCCGGCGAGGGTTCCTCACCCATGGCCCATTCCGCCGCCAAGACCAGCGAACCGGTGCGAGAAGGAATCGTGGCTGGACTGGAGCCCTTCATCGACACACTGGTTGTCTGCACCTTCACCGCCCTGGTCATACTCACCACCGGCATCTGGAATCGGTCAGTGGACGTGGAATTCGCCGAGCAACCCCAGATGGTAGCCGCCGCAACCCCCGGAAGCTGGAGCATCCCGGAGATGCCGGCGCCCCACGCCAAGGGTATCGACTGGGTAAACGGACAGGCGGTCTATGCCATCGTCTCCGGAGACCTGAATCCGCAAAGTGACAACACCCTGCACCGGATTAACGGCCTGATTGAAATGCGCGACGATATTCCCTTCATCACCTGGGGTAGCATTGCGAGCACCGAACAGCCCTCGCTGGACTCGAATGGCGTTTTCCTTGCCTATGTGGGAGCCACCCTTACCGCAAAAGCCTTCGACACCGTCTCGCCGGGATTGGGCAAATGGTTGATCACCCTCTCGGTATGGATGTTCGCCATCTCCACGATTATTTCCTGGGCCTACTACGGAGAGCAGGGCGTGGTGTACCTGATTGGGGAGCGCGCCGTCACCGGCTACAAGCTGATCTATTGCATGCTGATCGCCGTGGCGACCCTGGGGCTGATCAAGACCGATGCACAACTGGATAACATTACCGGGATAGGCACCGGGGTGATGATCCTGGCCAATCTTCCCATCCTGTGGCTGGGCAGCCGCCAGGCGATCACTGCCTACAAGGCATACGTGGAGCGCCTCAAGAACGGCGAACTGGGCCCCGGACATACCCCGCCTTCACTGGAAGACCTGGTTACTGGTCGGGATGTGAAGTAGACCCGGAGCCCTCATCAGCCCTGTGCCGGGCATCCTTAACGGCCTGGCGCAGGCTCTCCAACGCTTTTTGAGCAGAGCCCGCAGGGTCATCCTTGCGATAGTTTTCTTTGAACCGGGTTTCCACCATTCCCAGCAGGTCGTCCAACCCGGGCTCAACATCCGGGGCCTCGGCATCCGGCACCCGGTTCGCCCGCTCACCGAACAGATCAATATATCGCTCAGAGCGACGACCCATATTCATGACGCTGGCAAAATTGCCAGACGTGTTGGGCGCCCCGGAGAGCAGGTCCAGGGCAGCGGCAATAATTGAAACCGGGACGAGTATTACGTCGCGTAAACCGTCCACGAACAATTTGAACTGGAAAATCACCACCGTCCTGAGCAATCCCTTGCGACCGCCCTCTTCATCCAGTGTTTTTCCGTCATCCCCGGTTTTCGGCATCACTCTTCCTCCAGGTCTTTAGCCATCCTCTGCCAAAGCCGTAGATTTTGCTTTCAGTACTCACCCAGCGACCGGTGTCGGGTACAATCAGCGATCTGAGTAA
>Ga0102810_1000921_pt1 | contig 10908 bp, 12 predicted proteins | sample ColrivemetaGS573_FD_84506 | JGI IMG/M metagenome (GOLD analysis project Ga0102810, IMG submission 84506) | Estuarine microbial communities from the Columbia River estuary - Ebb tide ETM metaG S.573 | ecosystem: Environmental > Aquatic > Marine > Intertidal zone > Estuary | place: USA: Columbia...
TATACAGTGTTTCTATAATGGTCCTATTTCGTTCACCTTGTGGCTCGCTTAAATCGATAGCGTTTATTAATAAATCTATATCTTCAATAGAAAGTGTATCTGGTAATTTTAATCCAATTTTTGGAGTTTCTAATAAATCAGTTGGATTTTTTTTTCGGTAATCTTCAAAAACTAAATAATCAAAAAAATTACGAATTCCGGAAATTAATCTCGCTTGAGAACGTGCATTTATTGTTTTAGAAACTGAATAAATAAAAGCTTGAATGGTATCTTCTTCAATAATAATTGGAGTAGTGTTTATATCATTTTCTTCAAGATAGCGTATTAATTTTTTAACATCTCGGCCATAACTATCTACCGAGTTTTTTGCCAACCCTTTTTCAATTTTCAAATAAGAAATATAATCTGTTAAGGCACTATTCCATTTCATATGGTAAATATAAACATTTAAAAAGTTGACTTTAAAACTATTTTAAAATTAGAGATTAATTTGAAATTAAGTATCTTAGTTGAACTAATTTTAAAAGGATATGAAAAAATATATTTTAAGTCTAATATTTTTATTTTCTATACTGAATTTTAATGTAATAAAAGCACAAAGTTTAAATCAATTTGGTATAAAGGCAGGGGTTAATTTAGTTGATCTTAGGGATAAACTTAGTGATAATGAAGTAACACACGTTAGTAAAACTGGGTTTTATTTGGGTGCTTTTATGGAGTTTAGAAGAAGTGTAAATTTTTCTATGCAACCAGAGGTATATTATTCTGCAAATAAAAATAAAGCTGATGAAAATATTGGGTTACTACATATACCAGTATTATTTAAATATAAATTAGGAAATAGATTTGAGCTTTATGGTGGTCCAGAATCTCAATTTTTACTTTCTGTTTACGGAGAAGATATTAATAAAAATAAAAACTATAAGAAATTTATTTTGTCTGCAGTTGCGGGTTTTGGTTTTTCAGTTACTGATGAATTTATAATAGATGCACGTTACAATGTTGCTGTTTCTAATTATATGGATTTTGGATATCATGTTAATAAGAAACTTAACTTTATGCAAATTGGTTTGGCATATAAATTTGATAATTAATTTAGTAAAACTCATCTATTAGATAATAATTTTTAAATTTGAAGCGAAAAGCATAGACTTCAACTTTATTTATAGAATAAATACATATGAAAATATTAATATTAAATGGTCCAAACTTAAATTTATTAGGTAAGCGTGAACCTGAAATATATGGTAGTTTAACTTTTGAGGATTATTTTAAGATCCTACAAAAAAAATATGCTGCAATACAGTTACATTATTTTCAAAGTAATATTGAAGGTGAAATAATAGATAAATTACACGAAGTCGGTTTTAGTTTTAATGGTGTAATTTTAAATGCCGGAGCATATACACATACATCTGTTGCAATTGGAGATGCTATTAAAGGGATTGAAACACCAGTAATTGAAGTTCATATTTCTAACGTGCATGCACGTGAGGAATTTCGCCATGTAACTTATATTGCACCTAATGCAAAAGGTGTAATTGCTGGGTTTGGATTAAAAAGTTATGATCTAGCCATTGAAAGTTTTTGTAATTAAAACTTTTCAAATACTCCCAATCCAAATAACGCAAAATCGTATTTAACAGGATCAGTTTTATCCATTTTTCGCAATGTAGTATCTAATTCAAGTAATGCTTTTGCATCGTTTTGTTTTCTTGTTAACAAACCTAATTTTCTTGCCACATTTCCAGAGTGAACATCTAACGGACAAGAAAGTTGAGTAGGGGAAAGGCTTTTCCAAATTCCGAAATCTACGCCAGAATTGTCTTTTCGCACCATCCAACGTAAAAACATATTTATCCGTTTTGCAGCCGAACCTTTTAAAGGATCTGAAATATGCTTCTTTGTTCTTTCTAAATGTGGAATTTCAAAAAAGACATTTTTTAACTGATGAATTGCAGGCTGTGTTGATGATTTTGTTGAGTGTTTACAAAAAATACTTTCTAAGCCATTTCTGGTATTATAAATATGCTGTAATGCTGACATAAAAAATTGAAAATCTTGCGCATTAAATGTTCTATGTACAAAACCACTAAAATTTTCTAAATGATGCTCTTTATGATTCATCACAAAATCATATGGAGAATTACCCATCAACTCCATCATACTTTCAGCATTTTTAATAATCATTTTCCTATTTCCCCAGGCAATGGTTGCAGTTAAAAAAGCAGCAATTTCTATATCTTCTTTTATAGTGAATTGATGAGGAATTTGAATAGGATCACTTGCAATAAATTTTGGATTATTATATTCCAAAACTTTTTCGTCTAAAAATCCTTTGAGTTCTTCCTGAGTCATTTATTGATTAATCTCTAAAAATTTAATTAATAAAATTGTTCATTTTTAAAAGGAATTAATGCCAAAATAATTGCTTCAAAATAGTAAGAAGTTCTATTAATAATATTATTTGTAAGTAATCCAACGGCACCATTTTCTTGTTTAGAATTACTTTTGTTAAATACGATGTCATCTGCGTCACCAAGTTCTAGTCCTTCATTAATAAGTTTTACAATCTTTGGAGGTAGAAAAAATGTTCCAGTTCTTGATTTTCCAGTTTTTAAATTAGACTTTATTACAACCCAGGCAAATGCTTCCATCTCTTCATTATTTGGTTGTATACCACCTTCAATTCCAACCCAATAGGATGCATTTTTAAATTGTATTTTAGCATTTTTAGCTCTGTTGTTAGCTCCGGTAAAGGTTTCAATATTGCTTAATGGTTGGTCAGATACATCAGAAGAAACAGAAACTCCATTAAAATTAAAATTTTCATTTGGAAACATTTTTTTAAAGCCTTTCTTAACGGCATTAATTTTAACTGGGTTTTTCGAAGCTATAATTACTTTTTTCATAAGTGAGCTAATTATTAATATTTTGAAATTCCATTAATTTTTCTATTTTATTAATTATTTCTTCTGGGTCATCTTGAAAATCGAACCAATTAATAGTTTCATCTTTTTTATTCCAAGTAACCTGCCGTTTAGCAAATCGACGGGTATTTTTTTTAATTTCCTCAATAGCAAATTCTAAAGTATAATTGCCATCAAAATAGTTAAATAGCTCTCTGTATCCAACTGTCTGTAAAGCATTTAACTCTTTGTGTTTATGTAATATTTTTGCCTCTTCTAATATGCCTTCTTGTATCATTATATCAACACGTTGGTTAATACGTTTATACATTATTTCTCTTGGCGCTGAAAGGCCAATTTTTATTGGGATAAAATTACGAGGCTCCTTTGGTTTGTTTTTATATTCAGAATAGGTTTTACCAGTACCAATACAAATTTCTAAAGCTCTAATTAAGCGGTGTGGATTTTCAATTTCAAGGGTGTTATAAGATTCTGGATCTAATACTTTTAATTTTTTTTGAAGTATTGCTATTTCACCGTTTTCAATTTGTTTATTTAAATTGGTTCGAATTTGCGAAGAAACTTCAGGAAAACAATCTAAACCATCAATAACGGAATTGGTATATAATCCGCTTCCTCCAACCATAATTACTACCTTATTTTTTAAAAAAAGACCTTTTAATATTTTTAAAGCATCTTTTTCAAATTGTCCAACACTATAATCCTCAAAAATTGATCTATTTTGAATAAAATGATGTTTTACAGCTCTTAACTCTTCTAAGGAAGGAACAGCAGTACCAATTGTCATTTCCTTATAAAACTGACGAGAATCAGAAGAAATGATTTCGGTATTAAAATGTTTTGCTAATTTTATACTTAATGCTGTTTTTCCAATTGCAGTAGCACCAATTAATGTAATTAAAAAATTAGGCATGATGTAGTTTTTTTCCGCATTTATTACAGAAATCTGCATTGTCTAAGTGGGTATCTGCCCCACAGTTTGTGCAGTGCTGAGTATTTGTGTGAACTTTATTATCTGCCTTAGCCATTTCAGAAGAAACAATACCCGTTGGAATGGCAATAATTCCATAACCTAAAATCATAACAATGCTCGCAATAAATTGCCCTATAGGAGTATGAGGAGAAATATCCCCATAACCAACAGTGGTTAGTGTTACTATAGCCCAATACATGCTATACGGAATACTTGTGAACCCATTCTCTGGACCTTCAATTAAATACATTATTGTACCTAATATTACAGTTAATAATACTACTACAAATAAAAATACGGCAATCTTAATCCTGCTTGCATTTATAGCTTCTGCCAAAGTTTTAGATGCGCCTAAATAACGGGTTAATTTTAAAATTCTAAATACTCTTAAAAGACGCAATGCTCTAAGAGCCACTAGCGCATGTGTACCAACAAAAATTAAAGAAAGATATTTAGGAATGGTTGCCAATAAATCTATAACACCATAAAAACTAAAAATATAAGTGCTGGGTTTTTTGATTGAGATTATACGTGCTATATATTCAATGGAAAATAAGATAGTAATTACCCATTCTGAAATATTAAGAAAATTATGATATTTTTTATCGAAACTCTCAACACTTTCTAACATTACTAAAATAATACTAGCAATAATTGCAAAAATTAAAATAATATCAAACATCTTACCATTAGGAGTGTCTGCTTCATAAATAATTTCATGAAGTTTTATTTTCCAATGTCTGTTATCTTTTTGTTTTTCCAATTTGTATGTAACTAGATATTCTACTAAAATAATTCTTTTATTTTAATTAAAAACGTATTAGCTTTTCTACATTGTTTTTTTGAAGGTATTTTTTTATAATACTTCTATTATAAATCGAGTTTTCCATAGGTGAAATAAGTTTTCTTAGTATTTTTAAATTATTCACTTGGTAACTTAATTCGGTATAGCAAAACCCTTTAAATTCAGTGTTTTCAATTAAAAGAACTGATTTTTCTCCATTAGTTCTCCCTTTATCAATTACTAATAGGTTTTCATTACTAAATTCTATTTTTGTAAAATTAGGTTTTTGTTTAAAATTGAATTTTGGTTTAATAGCATTTACTTCTTGAACAAACTTTAGCTGGGCAATTAACTCATTTCCAGTTGTTTCATAAGAAACTGAAACTACGCTGTTTTGAATTATTTTTGCTTTTTTTGAAGTTCTTAAAAATAACTGATTTACTGTTTTTTTTATGTTTCTACCTTTTCCAATATACATAATTGTTTTTTCAGTATTGTACACATAAAACAATCCTGTGCAAGTTGGAAGCTCATCTAAAATAGTAAGTAATTTTGGTGCAAGTTTTCGGGTGTTGTCTGTTCTTATAGCATGCTTTACAATTTCTTTATCTACATCTTTATTTAAAAGCAACTTAAACAATTGTGTGGTTGCAATTGCATCGCCATCAGCTCGGTGTCTACTAGAAACAGGAATACCTAAAGATCTACATAATTTTCCTAGTTTATACGAATTTTGTTCAGGCATTAATTTCTGACTTAATTCTACTGTACATAAGGTTTTACGTTCATAATCATAACCCAACCTTCTAAATTCAGTAGTTAAAATTCTGTTATCAAAATTGGCATTATGTGCTACCAAAACACAATCAGTAGTGATTTCAATAATACGTTTTGCAACTTCAAAAAACTTAGGAGCATTTTTAAGCATTCCGTTGTTAATTCCAGTTAAATTAACAACAAATGGCTGAATGTCTTTTTCAGGATTAACTAAACTAATAAACTGATCAACTATTTGATTGCCATCAAATTTATAAATGGCAATTTCCGTAATCCCTTCTTCATCAAATTTACCACCTGTGGTTTCTATGTCTAAAACTGCGTACAAATTAGTTGTAATTTCTTGTTCCAAAAATTGAACTTCCAACTCTAATCATAGTACTACCTTCCTCAATAGCTATTTTATAATCTCCGCTCATACCCATTGAAATAATAGTTGGTGTAAAATTTGCTGATTCTTCTTTTTTTAAGATGTTAAAAAAATTATTTAACGTTTTAAATTCTTCTCTTATAATTGTATCATTTTCTACAAAACTTGCCATTCCCATTAATCCCTTAATTTTAATGTTTGAAAGATTTTTAAATTCTTCCGAAGATAACAATTTTTCGACTTCATTATATGAAAAACCAAATTTAGTATCCTCTTTTGCAATTTTTAATTGTAATAAACAATTTATTATTCTATTATTTTTAAGGGCTTGTTTGTTAATTTCCTTCAATGTTTTTAGGCTATCTACACCGTGAATTAAATGGACAAAGCTCGCCATATATTTCACTTTGTTACTTTGTAAATGTCCAATCATATGCCATTCAATATCTTTTGGAAGTTCTTCAAATTTTTGGGCCATTTCCTGAATTTTATTTTCACCAAATGCTCTTTGTCCAGCATTATAGGCCTCTAAAATATCTGAAACAGGCTTTGTTTTTGAAACAGCCACCAAGGTTACATTTTTTGGAAGCGATTTAATTAAAGTATTTATGTTTTTGGTTATACTCACAAATTATGCATCAATTTTATTAATTACCAACCCTGATCTTAATTTTGGCTCAAACCAAGTTACTTTAGGAGGCATAATATTGTTAGTGTCAGCAATTTGCATCAATTGATTCATACTTACAGGAAATAATGCAAATGCCACAGCCATTTCTCCGCTATCAACACGTTTACTTAATTCAGACAATCCTCTAATGCCACCAACAAAATCAATTCTAGTATCTGTTCTTAAGTCTTTAATATTTAAAACGGGATCTAAAATATATTTTGATAAAACACTTACATCTAAACTATCAATAGGATTGTCATCATCAAAAGTGCCACTTTTTGCAGTTAAGCCGTACCATTTTCCATCTAAATACATAGAAAAATCATGTAGTTTTTCAGGTTTTATAATAGTATCATTAATTTGATTTAATATAAAATTCTCATCAATTTTTGATAAAAATTCTTCTGAACTTAATCCGTTTAAATCTTTTACAACTCGATTGTAATCTATAATTTGCAATTGATTGTCAGGAAAGTGTACTGCCATAAAATAATTATAGGGTTCATTTCCAGTATGATTAGGATTTTTTTTACGAAATTCTTCGCTCATACCAGCTGCGGCTGCAGTTCTATGATGACCATCTGCAACATAAGTATTAGGTACTTTATCTTTAAAAAGTTTTTCTAACTCTTTGTTTGTTTCAGCATCTTTTATTACCCAAAAATGATGTCCAAACCCATCTTCGGAAGTAAAATCGTATTCAGCCTCATTGTTTGTAATAATGTCAGATACAATTGCATCAATTTCAGGAACTGCTCTGTAAGTAAAAAATACAGGCTCAATATTTGCTTCTAAAATTCTTGAAAGTACTTTACGATCTTCTTCCTTATCTGGACGAGTTAATTCATGTTTCTTGATAACTCCATTTAGATAATCTTGACAAGAAGCAGCTCCAACAATACCATATTGGGTTTTACCATTCATTGTTTGAGCATAAATGTAATATTTAGCTTCACTATCCTGAATTAAATATTTTTTATCTTGAAAATCTTGAAAATTAGATTTTGCCTGTAAATATACTTTTTCAGCATGTGAATCTGTTCCTTTTTCAAATTCAATTTCAGCTCTGGTAATATGTAACAGAGATGCTTTTTTTCCACTAGCCATTTTAGCAGCTTCTTCAGAATTCATTACATCATAAGGTAAACATGCAACTTCTTCTACAATTTCTTTAGGAGGTCTTAGTCCTTTAAAGGGTTTAATTATTGCCATTATTCAATATTTATTTTAGATATATTTCAAACATCAAAGGTACAATTTTTAGTTGCTTTAAACTAAAAAAGACTGTTTATATAAACAGTCTTTTTTAAATATATTAATAACACGAGAGTTATAATAAAATCTCAATTATTTGTGTTGCTAATTCAGTTCCTATTCTATCTTGAGCTTCACCAGTTGCAGCACCAATATGAGGTGTAAGTGAAAGGCTAGGATTCATTAATAACTGAATTTCAGGAGTTGGCTCATTTTCAAACACGTCTAACGCAGCTTTTGAAATTTGACCTTCTTCTAGTGCTTTTACTAAAGCAACTTCATCTACAACACCACCACGAGCTGCATTTACTAAAAAGGCTTCGTTTTTCATTAATTCGAATTCTTTTGTTGAAATAACATACTCTTTTTGAGCAGGCACATGTAAAGTTACAAAGTCAGCTTGTTTTAAAACTTCTTCTTTAGTTATTGTATTAATATTGAAGAATAAAGATTGACCATCAAAAAATTCTATTTCTAAATTAACAGCATCAATAAATGGATCAAAAGCAATTACATTCATTCCAAGTCCTAAACCAATTTTTGCTGTAGCCTGTCCAATGCGTCCAAAACCAATTACACCTAAAGTTTTTCCTTTTAATTCAACACCTTTTGCATATGATTTTTTCAAGACCTTAAATTTAGAATCACCTTCTAAAGGCATATTTCTGTTAGAATCGTGTAAAAAACGAGCCATTCCAAATAAATGTGCAAAAACTAATTCCCCAACGGAATGAGAAGATGCTGCAGGAGTATTTATTACATGTAATCCTTTTTCGCGTGCGTATTCAACATCAATATTATCCATACCAACACCACCACGTCCAATAATTTTTAATGAAGGGCAACTGTCAATAATATCTTTTCTAACTTGAGTGGCACTTCTAACAAGTATCACATCAATTTCATTAGTATTAATATAATCTACTAATTGATCTTGTGCAACTGTTGTTAAATCTACTTCAAAACCACTTAACCCTAATGCTGCGATTCCGCTTTTGGCTAATCCGTCGTTTGCTAATACTTTCATTTTATTAAGATTTTTTTTTATTTATGAAACTTGTTTTTCAAGTTGTTTCATTACATCTACTAAAACTTGAATACTTTCTTTTGGCATTGCATTATAAATACTTGCTCTATAACCACCAACTGATCTGTGTCCTTTAATTCCGCTAATACCAGCTGTATTCCAAAGTTTATCAAAAGTTTCTTGGTGAGCAGGGTTAGCTAATGTAAAGGTGACATTCATTAGAGAGCGATCTTCTTTTTCAGCAAAACCGTTGAAAAGTGGGTTTCTATCAATTTCAGCATATAATAAAGCTGCTTTTTCTTCATTTATTTTTTCAATAGCAGCAATTCCTCCTAAATCTTTTAACCATTGAAGTGTTAACATTGAGACATAAACTGGAAAGACTGGAGGTGTATTAAACATACTGTCTTTACTAATATGTATTTGATAATCCAACATTGCAGGAATTGTTCTTCCTGTTTTTCCAAGAATTTCATCTTTTACAACAACTAGAGTTGTACCTGCTGGTCCCATATTTTTTTGAGCACCTGCATAAATTAAATCGAATTTAGAAAAATCTAATTGACGAGAGAAAATATCAGAACTCATATCACAAACCAACAAACTATCTGTTTTTGGGAATTCTTTAAATTGAGTTCCATAAATAGTGTTGTTCGAAGTTACGTGCACATAATCAACATTTGTTGGAACCGTATAGTTTTTTGGAATATAATTATAAGTTTTGTCTTTTGATGAAGCAAATACATTAACGTCACCAAATTGTTTCGCTTCTTTAATTGCTTTTGAACTCCAGGCTCCAGTATCCAAATATCCAGCTTTTCCATCAATTTTCATTAGATTGTAGGCTGTCATTAAAAATTCCAAACTAGCTCCACCTTGTAAAAAAAGCACTGAGTAACCTTCGGGTAAGTTCAATAATTCTTTTACCAAACTACGAGCTTTTTCCATAACATCAACAAATTCTTTACTTCTGTGAGATATTTCAATTAATGATAAATTTATACCATTAAAATTAACAATCGCTTCAGCAGCTTTTGTTAAAACCTCTTGAGGTAAAATACACGGTCCTGCACTAAAATTATGTTTTTTCATTTTATATTATAATATGAGTTTTATAACCACAAATTTCGGTAAAAAAAGGTAAACCATTGCAATTATTTTTATAAAAAAAAGATTATAATTTTAATAAAAATTTAATGGTATCTATATTATCTGCGTAATCCCATAATTTTGGGTGTTGAGTTTGGCCCAATTTTACGAAATCTACAACGTTTTCGTTACATGCAATACACTGTATTTGCTCACTTTCCATTTGCAACTTTTTTACCAAAAGGCTAAATGAGTCGTAATATTCATAAAAAACTGTTGCAATAGGTGAGGCATAATTTTTGTCTTCCTTAAGCATAACAAAACCATTTTCTAAAACGTTAAATAAACTCATTATGTAAACGGCCTTATTGTAGTCGTAATTGTTCTCGTACTTTTTATAATTTATAATGTTGTGGTATTTGTACAATGCATTAAATAGTAAATCGAAATTGTAATCTTTAGGAACAAAAATTTTAGAAACACTTCTACAACCTAAACCAAAATATTGAAATATATCTTCACCTAAGGCTTCTAAATCTTCTTTTGATTCTTTTCCAGTTATAATTGCAACTGAGTTTCTATTTTGGCGAATTATGTTTGGATATTTACCAAAATAATGCTCAAAATAACGCGCCGTATTGTTGCTTCCAGTGGCAATAACAGCATTAAAATCGCATAATTTATCTTCAGTAAAAGTTATTTTATTTTTGAAATAAGGATTGTAATGCTCTAAATATTTGGTAATTAAAGGTAAAAAATGTTTATCATTGGATGATTGTTTTACAATACAATTATTACCTGAAATTAAAACAGATAAAAAATCATGGAATCCAACTAAAGGAATATTCCCAGCCATAATAACCGCAATATTTTTTGGGGTTTTATTTTCTTTAAATTTATAATTTGAAGTCCAAGTTTTTAAATTTTCTAGGGTTTATGCTTCGTTCCAACTTTCAAAAGCTTTCAAAATATTATCTTTTGTAAACCAACCATTAAATTCTTGAGCTCTTTCAATTTGCATTTTAAATGCA
>Ga0102810_1000925_pt1 | contig 10898 bp, 9 predicted proteins | sample ColrivemetaGS573_FD_84506 | JGI IMG/M metagenome (GOLD analysis project Ga0102810, IMG submission 84506) | Estuarine microbial communities from the Columbia River estuary - Ebb tide ETM metaG S.573 | ecosystem: Environmental > Aquatic > Marine > Intertidal zone > Estuary | place: USA: Columbia...
CGTGCTTTATATTCAAATCAAAAACTAAGTAAAATTCGAAATTATCAAGCCAAACATTTTAGTTTTAATGTCGATGGTGGACGTTGCGAGACCTGCAAAGGCGAAGGTGAAGTTACTATTGAAATGCAGTTTATGGCTGACGTCCATTTGGAATGTGAAACCTGTAAAGGCAAACGTTTTAAAAAGGAAGTCCTTGAAGTCACTTTTGCTGATAAAAATATTGACGATATTTTAAACCTAACTATTGACGATGCGATTGGTTTTTTTACTGAAAATGAACAGACTAAAATTCAAAATAAATTACAACCACTTCAAGATGTAGGTTTGGGTTATGTTACCCTCGGACAAAGCTCATCGACATTATCGGGTGGAGAAGCACAACGTATTAAACTAGCCACATTTTTAGGTAAAGGCTCAAGAAAAGATAATTCTCTATTTATTTTTGATGAACCTACTACAGGTCTGCATTTTCACGATATACAAAAACTACTAAAATCTTTTAACGCATTAATTGATAAAGGACACTCTATCATTGTTGTCGAACATAATCTTGAACTCATTAAATGTGCAGATTACATTATCGATTTAGGTCCTAAGGGTGGTGAAACTGGAGGGAAACTAGTAGCTTCAGGCACACCGGAAGATATTGTGAAAATCAAAGCATCAGTAACTGGGCAATATCTAAAAGAAAAACTATAAAGGCCTATTATCTTTTTAATAGCTATAAAACGAGAACAGTAAAAGTACCGGTATCGCTATAAAAAGTATTAAACAGAAATATATAAATGTTATAAAACTTGTTTTTATAAAGGCTATAAACCACCCTTTTTCATAAAATCGTTTTATTGCAATTAGCAAATAAAGAAAGGTAGACAGACAAAATATCCAAACAACTGACGTTGGTACTGTCCAAATAAAATTCACCATTAATATTAAACTAAAAACAGTAAATAAAAACGAAAAGAAATAAAAACTAAATACCAAATGATGGGCATAAGTTCCACGTTTATAAAAGAACACTTTAAGAAGTAAAGCAAAAAATGGTAATAAGAAAAACAAAAGAAATGGTATGGTTGCAATTGCCGTTAAATACATAGAACCTAAATCACGTTGTTTGTAAAAACGCAACATTTGTGCATAGAATTTTTTTCTTACACCACCAGCATCATCGGGCATTCCCATAGCTTTATAGATTCTCTCATCAGACGCATCCGTTGCTATTAAAGAATCAACTTTTTTAACATTAAAATCAAAAAATGGATTATCACCTTTTGATTCAGATTTTATAATTGAATCGAGTTCAGCTAAATTATTAATATCCTCTTCTTGAAGAATGTTTTTATCTTTTAACGGCTTCAAAATATTATTTTCAATATTTAGAGAATCAATTATTTTGTCCGTTTTAAGTGTGTCTATTACTGGAACTTTTAAGTTTTCATTTTTTGCGACTTCATCTAAACTTTTTTTATGCTTTGTTGCAGAAAAATTAAACAAAAAGAAAAATACAACAGAAATAAATAAATACATTTGAGCAGGATGCAAATACAGTAACCGTTTGCCTTCAATAAATTTTCTTGCTAAATAACCAGGTTTAAATAATAATGGAATAAAGCTCTTAAAGAAACGTGCGTCAAATGAAAAGTAATTGCTAATCGTGTTATAAAACAAAAGACCAATAGTTAGCTCATCCTTATCCTTTTGTCCACAATGCGGACAATATTCATAAGCGTCATCAAATGGTTGTTCGCAATTCTTGCAGTCTTTAAGTTCTACCGACATCGTTGGTTATTTTTATAAATTTAACCATTTTAATGAAACCTGCAATATATTACTACTATCTATTATAGTCATTTCGACAGAGCAAAGCGACGAGAAATCGCATTGTAATATTAAAAAACTTGATTATTTAAAGTTTCCCATTTAGGGTTAAATTGAGTAATCAGTTTATTTTTCTTGTCTCTTCTCCATTTTTTTAATTGTTTTTCTCTATTAATCGCGAGTTTCGGATAATCAAAACCTTCATAATAAACGAGGTAAATACAAGCATACTTTCCAGCAAATGATTTTTTTGCATTTTGACTATCAAAATAATGTTGAGCAAGTCTATTCTGAATATTATTGGTCATACCAATGTACAATGTAGTTCTGTATTTATTTGTAATGATATATGTGTAAAAATTATAAAACATTAAATAAATATAGTAAATATTCTATTACTATTATTGAGTCATTTCGACAGAGCAAAGCGACGAGAAATCGCATTATGTTTTGCTTACTACTATGAGATTTCTCATTTCATTCGAAATGACCGAACAAACAGAGAACGCAATAGTCATTTTGACAGAGCAAAGCGACGAGAAATCACATCAAAATTTGCTTACTCATGTTGAATTTCTAATAAAATTTGAAATAACAAACACCTCAAATCCTATTTAAAACCAGCACTTTACATTTTTGGCATGACAATTGAAACTACCTAAGTAAATAGCGTAAGCCGAAAAGCTAAATGAGTAGGCATAATCTAAAACCCTTTTACTATGAAAAAAATAGTACTATTATTTACAGGAGTGTTAATGACATTAGCCACTGTAACAGCCGCAGAAAAAGTTACTGCAACAATAGGTGAAGATTTAAATATTACACGCTACAGTTATGCACAACCAATTCAGTTTGTAGAGCGTGGTGTGGAGTTTTTAATCTTTCCTGATGGAAGTTTCGATTTTAATACTAATCTAGACTATTCTCAAGGTGATTTTTACTACAGAACTCGTAATCCACGAAGAAGAGGACCTTCGGTTAACATCACTTTTGGTGCACCAAAAAATTTTGTGCATTTTGTAACACCAAGACCACGTGGCGTCCTCGTTACTCACGATAGAGATGGTAAAGTACGTCGTATTGGAAATGTATTTGTTAATTATAACCGATATGATCAAGTGAAACGTTTGGGTTCTGTCTACATTGGTTATAACCATTTTGGCTTGTTAAATCAAGTTGGTGGATTACGTATACGTTATGATCGTAGAGGTAATATCATCGCAATGTCGGGTCATGTGAATTTCTCGAACCAAGATTGTGGTATATGTTACTCAAGCTCATGCAATGTAGATCATTTTAGTGGCCATACGACTTTGAATGATAACGATCATTTTAATGATAATGATGACTTTTATTACTACAAAAAAGATGGTAAAACCAAAAAGCAAAAAAAGCTTAAAAGATCAAGTCCTATTAGGCAATAAAATTTACTTTTTTTAAGTTATTGTAACTCCCACGAGACAGTTCGCCCCAAAGCGACTTCGTGGGATTTTTTTGGTTCGCATTTTTGGGCAAATTACAACAAAGTTGTAACCGTGCTTTTGCTAGTCGCTTTTTTTTAAAAGAGCTCCAACATACTAGCGCAATCACTTTTGCGGGAATAAAGAATTAAGAAAATCTATCGTTTTGTAGTATCTTAAGTTTAAAGTGCATTTTAATACGCTTCTGTCGCATTCATAATTTCATTTTTTAATCCATAGATAATTCTGTAACTTTGAAAGTAACCATAGAATCCTCTTAATTATGCGCATTGAATACGACATTAAACTTGGTTTTAAAGATGTAATGATCAGACCCAAACGCTCTACTCTAAAGAGTCGGTCGCAAGTGTCATTACAACGTGACTTTCAATTTTTACATAGTAAAAGTAAATGGCAAGGCATTCCTATAATGGCGGCAAATATGGATACGGTAGGTACTTTTGAGATGGCTTTGGCTTTAAGCCAAAAAGGATTGTTCACAGCTATTCATAAACACTACCCTGACTCAGACTGGAATACCTTTTCTACTCATGCCCCAAAGGGTATCGAAAATTATATAGCTATTAGTACAGGCACTGGCTCAAAAGATTCAGAGAAGCTAGCTTCTATTTTTAGTTTTAATCCGCATTTTAAATTCATATGTATTGATGTCGCTAATGGCTATTCCGAACATTTTGTTGACTTTGTCAAACGTACACGTGCCCGATATCCAGATAAGGTCATTATTGCTGGAAACGTTGTTACAGGAGAAATGGTAGAAGAACTTTTGCTTTCTGGGACAGATATCGTTAAAGTTGGTATTGGCCCTGGTAGTGTATGCACAACGCGCGTAAAAACAGGTGTTGGGTATCCGCAATTATCAGCCATAATAGAATGTGCAGATGCTGCGCATGGTTTGGGCGGACATATCATTAGTGATGGCGGTTGTGCCAATCCAGGCGATGTGGCGAAAGCTTTTGGTGCAGGAGCGGATTTCGTGATGCTTGGCGGTATGCTTGCGGGTCATGAAGAATCTGGTGGCGAACTTATTGAACATGGCGGAAAACATTATAAGCAGTTTTATGGAATGAGTTCTAATACAGCGATGGAAAAGCATGTTGGTGGTGTTGCCGAATATCGCGCTAGTGAAGGTAAAACGGTTAAAGTTTTATTTAAAGGTAATGTTGAAGAAACTTTACAGGAGATTCTTGGAGGCTTAAGAAGTACCTGCACCTATGTTGGAGCATCGCGCTTAAAAGAACTCTCTAAACGCACAACCTTTATTCGTGTTGCTGAACAAGAAAATCGCGTGTATTCGAAAGAATAAAGGGTCACCAAAAAAAATAGATGTATCTTTGTGGCTTATATAGTGACAACTCTAAATTGTCATTCACCAAATTTATCATATGTCATTTAATGCCCTAGGCTTATCGGAAGCCTTATTAAAAGCCGTCCGAAAAAAAGGATACACACAACCTTCACCCATTCAAGAAAAAGCAATTCCTCATATTTTAAAAGGAAAAGATATACTGGCTTCTGCACAAACAGGAACCGGAAAAACCGCTGGGTTCACATTACCATTATTGCACATTCTATCTGAAAATCCAAAAGATAAATTCAGACCTATTCGTGCGTTAATATTAACACCAACCCGTGAGTTAGCGGCTCAGGTATATGCTAATGTTCGCGAATATAGTGAGTTTACAAACTTGCGTAGCACTGTAATCTTTGGTGGTGTTAATCAAAAACCTCAAGTGGCTAAAATTCGACAAGGTGTGGATATTTTAGTCGCAACGCCTGGACGATTATTAGATTTAGAATCACAAAACTTATTGTCTTTAAAGCGCGTTGAAATCTTTGTTTTAGATGAAGCCGATCGTATGTTAGACATGGGTTTTTTAAGAGATATTGAGCGCGTTATGAAATTGATGCCGGATCGAAGACAAAATTTAATGTTTTCGGCGACTTTTTCAAAAGACATCAAGAAACTAGCACATGGAATTTTGTATCAGCCTATTCAAGTTGAAGCAACACCTCAAAACACAACCGTTGATGCGATTTCTCAAAAAGTTTATCGTGTCGCAAAAGCTAAAAAAACGGCGCTCATACTAAAACTTATTATTGACGGTCAATGGAATCAAGTCTTGGTCTTCACCAGAACAAAACATGGTGCGAATAAGTTGTGTAAAAAAATGATAAGTGCCAATATATCGGCAGCTGCCATTCATGGTAATAAAAGTCAAGGCGCAAGAACCAAAGCACTCGCTGGCTTTAAAAGCGGAAAAGTTAGTGTTTTAGTGGCTACAGATATTGCTGCTCGTGGACTAGATATTCCATTGTTACCGCATGTGGTGAATTTTGAATTGCCAAATATATCTGAAGATTATGTCCACCGTATTGGTAGAACAGGTCGTGCTGGTGCTCAAGGTGAGGCTATTTCTTTAGTAAGTGCAGATGAAACTACATTCCTACGAGATATTGAAAAGCTCGTCGGTTTAAAAATCCCTGTTGATATTTTAGAAGGTTTTGAACCTGATCCCAATGCATCTACAGCACCTATTAAACAAGGACAAGGGCGTAGGAATTCAAATCCGAGAAATAATAGTAAAGGCAATGATTCCAATTCTAAAGGCGGTAAAAAACCAAGTGAAAATAGAAACAGAAATAGAAATCCTAGACGTAACAGGAATTCTAACTCATAATACATCATTTAATAAGGGTTTAGAGTTAAGTTTAGTGAAGTCTACAATCAAAAAATGATTAGCATAACATGGAAACACAGTCTAATAATCCGCTGCATGGTGTTAAATTGGAACAAATAGTAACTGAACTAGAGGCACATTATGGTTGGGAATATTTAGGATATAATATAAAAATTAAGTGCTTTACACATGATCCTTCAATAAAGTCAAGTTTGAAATTTTTAAGGCGAACACCCTGGGCCAGAACTAAGGTGGAAAATCTCTATTTAAATATGCTTTCTAAAAAAAGGAAGTAATTATTTCTCTCCTTTTGCAAAAGCATCAACACCAGAAGTTAGTCGTGCTTTTTTGACTTCAATTTTTTTAGTCATCCATTCAGGGTAATTTGAATCATCTTCTGCTTCAAAAATACGTAAATCTTGGTCTTTTTCAAGGCTTAATAAATCATCTTGTCTTCGCCCTAGAATAGCGCCAGCTGTTTGCACACCGGAATAACCAGCACCTGCAACACCATGAGACACAATAGAGGCGCCACACATATACATGTTTTCAATTTCGCTTTTTGACTTATAGGCAAAAGGTCCAATATGCTTTAAACTTTTTTCTGTTCCATAAACATTTCCTCGAGTGGTATTGAGATAATACTCGTTGGTCATTGGTGTCCCTAAATCTTTATGAACAATGTTTGCAGTTATACCGGGAATCACCTTTTCTAAAGTCACTAAAAACTTTTGGATAATTTGTTCTTTAAACTCTAAATATTTTGGAGTACGCTCTATAGCTTCATTTGTAAATTCCGCGAAAGCGTCGTAATTAATATAAGTGATTGCTTCAATCGTATGATAACGACCATCAAAACTAATTGGGTCTTTTAATGAGGTACAACTGATGAACATTCCAGAGAATTCTTCACCTTCTAGAATATCGACTTTCTGCATATCAGCATTAATAGTATCTAAATCTTTATTCGGAATTCTCCAAATATTCCCTGAATCCAGTCCCGCTTTTTTCACATCCATATCAACCGTTAAAAACAACATGAGTGACGTACAGGAATATTTCGTTTTACTCAATTTATTTAATAGTTTTTTACTGAGGTGTTCTTGACCAATTAAATTCAGATAGGTCGTATCTGGATCAGCATTAGAAATAACTCTGTCTGCAAATATCTTTTCACCAGAAGCCAACTCAACACCTATTGCTTTTTTATGTTTCTCGCCTTCAATTAAAATACGGTTTACAGCGGTACTCGTTTTTATGACACCTTTATACGCTTTAATTTTATTAGTCATGGCTTTCACTAGAGCACCACCTCCACCCATCGGATAAAAGCCACCTTCAGCATAATGACACATAATAGCCGCATGCATAATAAAACTTGCTTTGGCTGGAGGTAATCCATGATTACCAAATTGTATATTTAGTATGTTTTGTAATAAGGGGTCCTTAACGTGCCAATTAATCACACGTTTTAAAGTAAAAGGTGAATATTTCCCCATGTGTTTCGTTCGGAAAGGAACAGTAAGTTGTTGCCACAGGCCTCGTATTGTAGGTATAATTTGCAATTGCCTGCCTATATTTCTAACCAGCGTTAGATATTTCGTTATTCCTTTTTTCTCATTTGGAAAACGTGTAATAAGATCGTCTTTAAAATCTTCCCAATTGGCAGAATAATCAAAGCGTTCATTACCTATCCAACAATGGTCAAACCCTTTAGGATTCATTCTATAAAAGGCAATATCATTTGCAATGCCAAGGCCTTCATAAAGTTCGCATGACGATTGTCCTTTTTCCAATAAACCCACATAATGAACTCCAGGTGTAAATCGGTATCCATTAAGATAAAAACTATGGCACCATCCACCGGGAACATCATGCTGCTCGAGTACCAGAACCTTTTGCCCCTCGCGTGCTAAACAAATAGCTGCACTTAACCCTCCAACACCTGAACCAATAATTATTGAATCGTATTTTTCATTAGGAAGGGTCCCAGATAATTTATCTTGCATCAATGTAGAAGTTATTTACGAAGCAAGATACTTTTAATTTTGTGATTTTTAGGACGGAATTGGTAATAATTCAGAAACGCCAATAATAGGATTAATTCAAATTATTAACATGATATTTCAGCAAACCTTCTATAGGTCTTCTTTCAAAATTACCAACTGCAAATCCAAGTTCTTTAGCGACTTCTTTAATTTCCACTTGAGAGAAAAAAGCAATAGAACCTGCAAAATGCACAGGTACGTTTGGCAATACATCCTTAAATTGAAAGATCATATTTTTAGTAAATAATGTAATCCCCGTTTTAATTAAATTTGAAATATATTCTGATTCTTTATTGAGAAACATGAATTCTGCAAAGGCTGCTAAATACGCATTTGGATTAGGTCGTTTATAAAGGTTGTACTTTATATAATCTGCTTCAACATTAAATTTACCAGCGAAAGCGACTCGAATGTCTTCAGGCATATTTTTAAAATAATAGTCTCGAAGTAATTGTTTACCAAAGTAGTTTCCAGAAGCATCGTCCATAACGGAGTAGCCCAAGGAATCTACCCGTTGATGTAATTGTTGACCATCATAATAACTACAATTAGAACCTGTTCCTAAAATACAGACCACTGCGGCCTCGTTTGGTGTACTAATACATGCTCTTACTGCTGCCATAGTATCTTCTTGAACCTCTACTATTGCATCCGTAAAAATGTTTTCCAAGACATCTTTCAACAGATTTCTTGGTTTTTCAGTTCCACACCCAGCACCATAAAAGAAAATATGTGTGACATATTTTTTATGGTCTATAAGAACTTGACTTTTCTTAATGGTTTTTTTGAGCTTTTTTTCTGTAAGAATTGCTGGATTTAATCCTTCTGTTCTTACTTTTTCAAAACACTGTTTTCCACTTTCATCTACTGCAATCCAATCGCATTTAGTAGAGCCACTATCAACTATGTATATCATAAATCAAAAATAAAAAAGCTGCTAAATAAATTAACAGCTTAGTATCATATATTCTAAAGCGAGTTAACATGCAACGCTAATTCTACTAATTTCGTAGAATAAGCGAATTCATTATCATACCAACCAACTATTTTGAAAAATTTAGAGTTTAATTCAATTCCTGCAGATGCGTCAAAAACACAAGTTCTAGTTTCTCCTACAAAATCTTGAGATACTACTGCTTCTTCAGTATAGCCTAAAACACCTTTTAATTCACCTTCTGCAGCCTTTTGGAATACCGCTTTAATTTCTTCATAAGACGTTTCTTTTTGTGTACGAACAGTTAAATCAACTACAGACACATCTGCAGTAGGCACACGAAACGCCATCCCTGTTAATTTTCCATTTAAACTAGGAATCACTTTTCCAACAGCTTTTGCTGCGCCCGTTGTAGAAGGAATAATATTATTTAAAGCAGTACGACCTAATCGGTAATTTTTTGGTGATGGTCCGTCAACTGTTAATTGTGTTGCAGTAGCGGCATGAATAGTTGTCATTAAGGCTTCTTCTATACCAAAGTTATCATCTAATACTTTAGCCATTGGTGCTAAACAGTTGGTTGTACAAGACGCATTCGATACAATAGTATCTGACGCTTTTACATCTTTATGATTTACACCCATAACGAACATTGGTGCATCTTTACTAGGTGCAGAAATTACAACTTTCTTAGCTCCTGCTTGTATGTGATATCCTGCTGTTTCAATAGTTGTAAAAATACCTGTACAATCGGCAACTACATCTGTATCAACTTCATTCCATTTTAAGTTTTTAGGATCTCTTTCTGCGGTTACTCGGATGGTTTTACCATCTACAACCAAGTTGCCATTTTTCACTTCAATGGTCCCGTCGAAACGCCCATGAACAGAATCATATTTTAATAAATAGGCTAAATGATCAACATCCAACAAATCATTTACAGCAACTACTTCTACATTATCTTGCTTTAAAGTTGCTCTGAAGACGATTCTTCCAATTCTACCAAATCCGTTAATTCCTAATTTTAATTTTGACATATTTTTTTTACTATTAAGTGGTCATAATATCTGACACACGTATTAATTCTTCGTTTATTTTAGATTTTCCTTTTAATGCTTTTTCAAGAGGCGTTAATTCAATTTTATCACTTAACAATCCTACCATATAATTAGATTTTCCTTCTAATAAGCTTTCTACAGCCTTTACTCCCATTCTACTCGCTAACACGCGATCAAAACAACTAGGTGATCCACCACGTTGCATATGACCAAGTACAGATACACGTACTTCATATTCTGTCATGTTTTCTTCAACATAATCTTTAAGCTCAAAAACACTTTTTCCAATTTTATCTCCTTCCGCCACGACCACAATACTGGAAGATTTCCCCGATAATTTACTGCGTCTTAATGATTCTAATAATCGCTCTAATCCTAAATCTTCTTCAGGGATTAAAATCTCTTCAGCTCCAGCACCTACACCAACATTCAACGCAATATGCCCTGCATCACGTCCCATAACTTCAACAAAAAACAAACGGTTATGCGAACTTGCTGTATCTCTAATTTTGTCAATAGCTTCAACAACTGTATTTAATGCAGTATCATAACCTAAGGTATGAGATGTGCCAATGATATCATTGTCGATAGTTCCAGGAATTCCCATTACTGGAAAATCAAATTCTTGGTTAAAAACTAAGGCCCCAGTAAAGGTTCCATCACCACCAATTACGACTAGCCCATCGATGTTTTCTGCTTTAAGGGCATCATATGCTTTTTGACGGCCTTCTTTAGTTCTAAACCCATTAGAACGAGCAGATTTTAAAATGGTACCACCTTTATTGATTATTCCTTTTACATTTCGAGCAGTAAGTTCTTTAAAATCACCTTCCATCATACCTTCATAGCCACGATAAATACCCGCACATTTGATATTA
>Ga0102810_1000935_pt1 | contig 10868 bp, 10 predicted proteins | sample ColrivemetaGS573_FD_84506 | JGI IMG/M metagenome (GOLD analysis project Ga0102810, IMG submission 84506) | Estuarine microbial communities from the Columbia River estuary - Ebb tide ETM metaG S.573 | ecosystem: Environmental > Aquatic > Marine > Intertidal zone > Estuary | place: USA: Columbia...
AAAGCCCAAGTAGAACAAGAATATACCAATAAAAAACAACTGTTACTCTTTCGAGTTGAAGCTCCCTGTCGGAAACCTACTACCAGCTGTTGTGTAAATATTATATACTATTTTTCTATAATACAATAATTATTTCTTGACAAATATGTTTCTTAAAAAAAGACACTCTCTTTAAAAACGTTTTATATCAAAAAATAACTCCACCCAATCCCATGGTATCAACAAAGAGCAACCCTACGATATGAAATGAAAACGATTTTGTATAAAAATATGTATAGACAGTGCTTTTTACTTGCGATAAATGATACATTGAAAATTACTTAAATTATAACAAAAGATACTATGAATCACATAACTCAAATCCCACAATTTATAGGAAACTATCAAATTTGAGTAGATATTGAATCAAATCTCAAGGAGGTACTCTGTAGGATGAAAATCAAGCTATCAGAGTTGGAGATAGCTTCTATTGTAGATGCGGTAAAAAGGGATTCGTTTGTTCTCTTGCCTAAGTGATTTCAAGGTGGAAGAGATAATATGAATCCTAAAATTGTGAAGATCTATACGACTCGAAATAAGTAGAAGAAAAGAAAAAATAAAATCTCATAAAAAAGAAGCTTATATAAGCTTCTTTTTTCATTTTCTAAACATAGGAAATACCTCTCGTCTAGTATTCTTCATAGTAAAAATATTCTCATGTATTTACGTCATATTCATAATCATTATAGTAATATATATTATTATAGGCATCATAATAATATTCATTTGTATCGATATCACAGTATTCTACTCCTTCGTATTCATAACAATCTTCATAATAATAATCTTGTTCAGAACTTTCATACGTATTATCATAAAATTCTTCTTGTAGCTCATCCATAAACTCAGAGAATGCTTGAGTGTTTTTTGGTGCAAGAATCTCTTTTTGAGTTGTAAGTTTTCTGTTCGCTTTATTTGTAAGCGAAAGAGAAAGAAGTTCTTCCTGATTCATTTTCCCATCTAGCAGAAAATATACATTATTCCTTTCATTTCTTCTATCTACAGTCATTTTCCCATTAAAAATATACGTATCTTCTTTCCCTGAAAAATAACTCGTAGAAACAAAAGAACATCCTCACTCTATATCTATAAAACTTATATTCATTTCACCTCAGAGTTCACATTGTATAGTTTCCCCATCTAGGATTCATTTTACATCTATATGTAACTTTCAGGAGTTATATACTCCATCAACTTGTAGCTCATCAAATAGCATGTGTATATCTGCCCTTGCGAGAGCATTATTTTTTTTGAGTTTCATATCTGTAGTGACATGTATCTCATTCTCAATATCTATGTTTATAGAGAGTGACTCTTCAGGAATAAAAGAAAGCGAGATGTGATTTATTTCTTCATTTCCTGGTTCTGTGAGGTCTCCAGATATTTTTATAAGTCCATATTGATTATATATGATATCAAACTTCCCGAGAGCTTCTTCGTGATCTATAATAATACTGAGAGTATTATTTGTCCCCAGTTGGAGCTCGAGGGAGACTCACATTTGAGAAAAATTTTCTAACATGTCTTTGTATTGTTTTTCACTACATTCTTGTCCGTGAAAAATATCAAATATTCAAACAGATTTTTTCATGTACGAACAAAATTCTTGAGTTGGTCTGAGTAAATAAGCGCCATTCTTTTTAGAATATGCTTCAAAAAATAGATTTTCTGACATACTATTGAGAGTCGCTTCGATCTGAGAAGGTGAGAAATTCTGTATTATTTCGAGTGCAGCGAGAGTTTGATTATCAGATATTTCAAGATAGGTATTATTTTGAGCCAGTACTTCCATTTTTTCGAATATTTTCTCGAGGCTTATAGGAAATATAGTTACATTTTTTTCATTTACATCAGCATTTGGAATACTGAGATAATAGCTTCCATCTTTTGAAATCATTTCTACATCACCGTTGAATATTATATTCATGAAATCATATTCATTTTCCATTGTAGCTTGTAGACCAGTACGAGCAGAAAAAGAGCTATCAAGTCATTGCACGGTAGCCTTATAGTTGTCGAGTTGCATACTCAGAGAGTATTCGAGAAAATCCTGAATATTCATATTCATATCCATCTTAAGATTTCCTGTTTCTTCATAGTGACTTTCTGTATCCCATAAAACAATGAGTGCTTGTGCTATCTCGTTTAAAGAATCTCCAACAGCTTTCTGTAATACAAGAATTTCTTTTTCAGCATCTTGTTTTTCTTCAAGAGAAATATTTTCTAGAGGGATTCTATTTTCGAGTTCGGAAGAGATTAAAATATGTATAAAATCGAGAAATACTTCTAACTCATTATTTTCAGAAGCTTCTTTTTTTTCTATTCTGGATATAATTTCTTCTAATTTTTCTGAGTTGAGTTGAGGAACTATTTTTTCTAGTTCTTCAATGTATCTCCCATAGCTTCACTCTACAACACTATCTCGTGAATGTATATAATTATTTGAAGTATCAGAAGCCGATATAAAAGGAATATTTCAAAAGGTAAAGATACATACAAGAACATAGGAGATAATCTTTCGTGACATAGATGCGATTTAAAAAATAATATACTCTTTTGAGTATATTATTTTTTAAGCGAGTACAAAATTACTTTTTGTCCTTGAGTATTATTGAACTCTATGAGTTTTTCATAATTTTCTGGAGTTCTTTCAAGATACTCTGCGAGTTGTGGACGATAGGTGAGAAAATCCATACTATCTACGACGAGAATATCTACATTATTATATGTCCCATATGTATAGATATCTTGAATGTTTTCACTATAAGGAGTGATATAACGGGTTTTTGAACTGGAATAGTATGTAACTATTGGAAAACGTTCCATTATTTTTAAGTTGTTTGGATTTTGTGTGTTTTGTTGCAACCATATTCCAGCCTCTTGTTTGAGTGCATAATACTCGTCTTTTGGAGATTCGATATTATAGTATACGAGTATACTGAGAGCATAGAGAGACACAATATTTACGAGAGAGAAGAGAATGAAATATTTTCAGAGAATCTTTCTTTTTTTACTGATATGATGATATATTTCTTTATGAAAGTGAATATTCTCAAAAAAATTTTTTCCAGAGAGATTTTTTTTGATATCAATGTATTCTATAAAATCGTGGCTTTTTTTCCAAATACTTTGTATTGCGTAGGCAAAAGCAATCAGTAAAAGCGGAAGAAAAATAAGAAAATATCTATTGAGTGTAAAAAAGAGCGTAAAAAATAAAAAAGCTGGAGCAAAAAATGCAAGAGTGGTATAAAAAAAGACTTTTTGTTCTCGAAACATCCTATAGATTCCATAGATCAATATGCTGAATGGAAAAAGAGAAAAGAGGAGGAAAAAAATATTTGAAAAACGAGTATCTTCAGAAAAATAGAGACTTGGAGATTTTCAGAGAAATATTTCAGGGAAGTTTTGAGTAAAGAGCTTTCTCTGATTTATGAGAACACGATGGATAAAACTCTTTGGATCTTTGAGAATAAAACTTTTTAGGTTTCATTCTATTTGAGGGGTATTGTATTCCATTCCTCCTGCAAATCCTGCTATAAGTTGATGTTTATCAGGAGTGAGTTCTGCAACAGCTCGTTCAAAACCAGCATCATCCATCTGTGCTTGTCCACGGAGTTCTGCCTGTCTGAGGTTACTTGCTCCTTTATTTGTAAGTCCCCATTCTCCTGTAATATTATAAAGATGAAAAAGGTAAGGAGAAATAAAGAGAAAAAAGCTCAGAAAAAATACAGTTCATAATTGTATACATTTTTGGAAGGAGATTTTCCGTTGTACTAATAATCACAGTGATATGATACCAATAGATCAAATATAAATAAAAGCTTCTGCACGAGTGAGATAGAGGAGTCATATCAGGCAAGCAATATACATAGTATTTTGCAGGAGAGGCTGATTCTTTTTATGAGCTATATTGTAGGTGAATTCATAGACGAGTAGGAATAGGAGCAAAAATAAAGGAATATATATATTTTCTGAGAGGATATGAATATTAAAATGTAGAAAATTTGGAGAGAGAAAAAATAATATAAGTACCAGATATGAAAAATTGATACTTACAAATTTTTGTGCTATCTTCCAGAGTAGAAGAGCAGAAATATTGAGAAGTATAAGATTTATTATCTTTCCAGAAAGAAAATCATCTCAGATACATATATTCAGCAGAGCTATAGGGAGTGAGTATACAAAACCGAACCATCCAGTTCCGAGTCATTTTGGAGAAAATTGTTCTAAAAAATAACTCATTTGGAGATAGGCAAAGCTATCTGCTACCTTCAGTACTTCATTGAGATGTAAAAAACTTGCGTGAAAGAGTGTTCCAAGTAAGCATATGACTCATAAAATAAGGGTGTTTTTTTTCATATTGTATATTTTCTTTCATGAGAAAGGGAAAAAGATGTAAGAGAGGATTATAGAATTATCTTTTTTTCTTTGTTTTATAGGACTGTTCTTTGACAATACTCGGTGCGAGTACGATTCCTATGAGGAGAAAAATAATATAACTTGTTGATGCTTCTTCAAAAGCATGTGTAAAAAGAGCCATAAAGCAGAGTGCAAAATACGCACTTGTAATCCCAACGGAGAGAAAATCTCCTTGCCGTTTTACAAGCTGTATGAGTCGTAGGCCAATGACAATAATCAGACTCATAAAGAGCGCAAATCCAATAATTCCTTGTTCGAGGAGTATTTGAACATACCAGTTTTCTGGAAGAAAACGATGTACAGTTCGTACGGTAGACGTAGCAATTTGCCAATTCCCTGCTGATTCAATAGAGTTTCCTATTTGGCTTGCAGGACCAGCAATTCCTAAACCGTATCCAATAGGATTATAAAAAAACATTTCTATAGATTTTGAGAGATTATCGAGACGATTCAAAACAGATCAGAGGTGGAGAAACATATCCCATTTTAAAAACACTACAAGAGCTATTGGTGCTATTGAAAGTGATCAGAGCCATATATAAAATTTGCGAGTAATTTTTTTTCTAAATACATATTTGTATGAGAGAATACTAAAACATATTGTAGCAAATATAAACCCAAGCATAGAGGTTTTTGAGTAAGAGAAAAATATTCCTACAAGAATAGGGATGATTCAGAGTGCAAGAAAGAGGTATTTTCTTCTTTGAGGTATTTTTTCAGAGTGGAGGATATATCCGGCAAAGAGGCTCGCAATAAGCGTAAAGAATACAGAAAAACGTATAGGTCCTCCAAAAGTAGCTTGGAGTCGGTGTTCTCATTCTACATTTTGAGCAAAAGCGAGACAAGAGTTTGGATCATAGGTAGAAACCCGAGATGAATACCCAAAATTTTCAGCCATACTTGAAATATCTCCTATAAGATACCAAGGGAGAAATACGAGAAGGATTGAAAAACTTGATACAAAAGTAGTCTTGAGAAGAAAGGGAAGGTATTTTTTTCCTTTTGCAACATAGAGCCCTACGAGAAATGCAATAAAGAAAAATGCATCATATCGAAAACCAAGTACTGAAGCTGCTTTGAGTTCAAAAAAAGGAAAATACATATACAGAGCCGTACAAAAGATAAACGCAGTTGTAAGGCCTAGGAGAGTATTTTTATGGTAGAGCTTTTTGAGAGAGTAGTGATGTTTTTTATATGCTCCAAAAAACACTATAATCACAAGAATCATCAGAAGAATTTCTTTCCAAAATCGTAAGATGTTCATATCAACTCCATATTTACACTTGAGTACTGTTACGATAAAAGCGTGCCATGGAAGGAAAAAAAAGAGGAGTCAGAGTAAAATTTTCATATATAATAGCTACAATATAGATAGCTCTATCATAGGGAAAACTATGAAAATGTAAAATTGACTTTAAGAAGTCATATTTTCTACAATATGAGTGAGTTGAGTGTGAAATACTTGTTGGTCAAACTTTGCAGCTTGGAGTTTGCAATCTGTGCTTGTATATATACCTTTGAGGTTATTTTCATGAAAGTTTTGAAAACTGCTTTGAAAATCTTTTCCTTTTGGATCTTTGAAAAACTCACCTGTTTTTCCTCCAATAACGGTTTCAGTCAGTCCTCAAGCATGAAGTGCGAAAACAGGCTTCCCTGCTGCCATCACCTCAATTGGAACCATTCCAAAATCTTCTTCTCCTGGAAATATAAGTCAGAGAGAGTTTTGCACAAGAGAGACGAGCTCGTCCCCATATTTTGCTCCAAGAAAGTGAATGTTTTTTCAAGCGATTTTCATCAGTTCTTTTTTATAAGTTCCGTCTCAAATGATATAGAGTTTGAGATCCTGTTTGTTTGGGAAATGTTGTATTGCTATATCGATACGTTTAAATTCAGTTAGAGCTGAAAGTATAATATAATATGGGGGATTATTTGTATCGAGCTTTTCTATGCTACTTGCGAAACGCTGAGTTTCTATCGGTGGATAGAGAACTCGACAAGTTCTTCTATAATACTTCCAAATACGTTCTTGCGTGGTCGTACTATTTGCAAGAAGTATCGTATTTTTTTGAGCAGTTTCATAGTCCCACATCCTGAGTTGCATCATGAGTTTTCCAAATAAAAATCCTTTTATTCCATGATTCATTCAGATTTCTTTCCGATATTCATGTGCCCAATCCCACATATATCGTGCAGGAGCATGATAATATATCAGTGTTTTTGTGTGTTCTTGTGTTATGAGACCATGAGCGAAACCACTCGAACTGACGATAACGATATCGTAGGAAGAAAAATCAAGCCTTTCAACACTTTTTCTCATAAATGGAAGACAAAAACGTTGTTTTCACAAGAGTTTATAGATTTTTTGACTTGGAAGAGAAAAGCAAGGGCTTTGTATGATGTCTTTTGGAAAATATTTCCCGACTTTTTTCTCATCGTATATAAGAGTGAATATATCAGCTTGTGGATAGAGTTTTTTAAGACTCTCTAAAACCTTTTCTGCACCTCATATTTTTATAAGCATTTCGTGGATTATTGCGATTTTCATAAGAAGTGTTTGAGAGGCAAGCTATAATAAGAGGATAATATTTTTTTGTTTTTTGAGAAATTTTTGTTATTATTTTGCCAAGTTCTATTCAAGAAATACAACGTATGAAAAAAACATTCTTGCTTTCTCTTCTCTTTTTGGGGAGTATCTCTCTCTTTTTTATTCCACATGGAGTATTTGCTGATATTACGAATACAAGTTTTGATATTAATGTTTCGACTTTTACTCCTGGATGATACAGTCTTATTGGCTGAAATTCTGAAGCAACGGTAGATAATGTTCTTTCAGCAATACTTATGAAAATCATTGTTATTTTTTGAGTATGTTCCGCACTTATTATGACGATAGGTGCTGGATATATGATTATTTATCATGGACAAGATGAGTTTCTTTCAAAAGGAAAATCTATTTTTACAGCAGGTATTATCGCTTTAGTAGTTGCGCTCTCGGCAGGTATTATTGTGAGGCTCTTTGCGTATCTCCTCTATTCTTAAAAAACTATGAAAAAAATCGCATTATTTTTTGTATTTCTTTTATACCTCGAGCAAAGTTTTGCTGCGGTTCCAGATATTGATTGCTGAGGTCTTCCTTGTCCAAGTTCTGAAACGAGCTTGTATTGAGTCATTGGAAAAGTAATTACAGCAGGTATTAAATATGTTGCGGTAATAGCAGTACTCGCTGTTATGTTTTGATGAATTATGTATCTTATTTCGAGTGGACAAGAAGAAAAAACAAAAAAAGCAAAAAACATTATTATCTGGGCTTTAGTTTGAACGTTTCTTTCTGTTTGAGCATGGGGACTTATCAATATTATTAATAATTTCCGACTTTTCTAATGAAAAAAATACTCTACTTTTTTGTTGCACTTCATCTCTCTTTACTTTCTTATAGAGATATTTTTGCAGACGTTGACCCAGATTTGAAAGATAAGATTATTCCAAATCCTTCTTCTGTAACATACTTAGGAGATTCTATTGAGGGAGAGGGTTTTTTGGATTATATCTTGGGATTTGCCAGAGATACGATGTTTGCTCTTCTTTCTCTTCTTGCTATTGGAATGTTTCTTTTTATTGGATGACGGCTTGTGGTTGCAAGAGGAAATCCAGAAGAGTTTAAAAAAGCTCTTATGTCGTTTGTATATGCTGCGGTAGGACTTTTTGTAGTTGCTTTTGCGTGGGCATTAGTACGGCTGGTTGCTGGAATTAATCTCTAATAAACTTTATGAAAAAACAAAAAATATTTTTTTTCGGAGCCTTTCTTATATTTCTTCTGTTTTTCGGGAGTACTTTTGCAAGTTGTTGATTTAACGGAAATGTAGGATGATCTCTTGATGGATGTCTCTCTTGAGCAGACCTGGTAAATGCTGGGTGAGATATGAGACTTGAGTATGGTATCAAAGAACAAATTAAAACCTGGACTACTGCTCTTGCAGAGTTTTTTGGTCTTATAGCTGTTGGAGCAATAGTATATGGAGGACTTATGATGACCCTTGCTGGATGAGAAGACGAAAAAATAAAAAAAGGAAAAGATATTGTAAAATGGTCACTTCTCGGATTTCTTGCTATTGTAACTACCGGCGCTATCATACGGATAATTGTTGAAGTATTTTTTGATATTGCTTGATAAGTTCTCTATGAGGAATACCCAACGAATTTTATTATCAAGTATCTATACTCTTCTTTTTTCAGCTCTTATATTTGTTGGAATGAGTATTTTTTTTTCTGAAAACTCTGAAGAAGATTACATAGAGATTACACGACCAGATAGAGTGATTCCTCTTGATATGCAAGAAGATGAGTTTCAGAGTTTTTCAGGGGTAACTCAAAAAGAAGTAAATACTGCAATTCATGAACTCATATATCAAGAATTTACTCAAAAATATGAGGAAGATCAAAGAAATAAAATCAGTATTAACTATGTTCCTTATGAGTTTCAAGAAAAAATTCGTTATTCGTATCTTCCCTTAGTTGAAAGTTTCTTGTATCAAAAAAATATACTTTCTCTTATACGAAAAATAGAGATTTCTCTCCAAAAAGAAAGTTCTGATACTCGCTGACGAATGAAATCCCAAATTATTTATATGTATGGAGTACTGAGTATGTCAGATGAAGAATTTTTGAGTGTGCTTATTCATGAGTTTGCTCACTATATTGATATATATACTTTTCCAAAAAGTAGTTTTTGAGATGAAAGTCAGCGTTTTTATGATATATCATGGGAAAGCCCAACGGTGATGCAGGTTTGACTTAATCCAAAAGATTTTGTGTCTTGATATGCTATGACAAATCAATATGAAGACTTTGCGGAGAGTTATGTGTACTATGTTCTCCATAATAGGGATTTTTTAGAAAAAGTCTGACAAAGCGATATTCTTGCAAAGAAGTATGATTATTTTCAACGTTATATTTTTACAAAAAACTTGTTTTATAAGGAAGATTTTTCTCTTGAGGACGAAGTGAGACCATATTATTGGGATATTACCAAGCTTGGTGTAGATGTAAAAAAGTTTTTGCAATATATGCAAAGAGATATATAATATGACTAATGTTTATAAAAAACCTATCGCTTCTCCCATTCCAGGTTTTCAATGTTTTTTGAATTTTTCTCGAGTCTATTAAGTTATTGTAGAGCATTCTATATGCTACATTTGAGAGCAGATTTATCCTTGTAAGGATAGCTGTTTCAAATGAATGACTTCTAAACTTTATAAAAATTCTATAGGGTTTTCAATATTTTAATTTTTTACTTCATATTCATGAAAGATTTTATGGATGAGCTTGATTTAGAACTCGGTGATGTACAAATCCCTGCTCCAAAACCAGTCTCGTCTCAACAACAAAAAGATACTCCAGAAGTATCACACAAACCAACGCAACAACAGAGGACTCAAAAACCAATACAACAGAGAGAAAATCCTCAAAGCTCGAGTCAAAAAAGACCAGTAAGCTCTTCCCAAGCACAGAGACAGCCTAAAAGACCAACTCACAGTATTGGGAATCCACAGGTTTCAAAAGATAATAAATATGGACGAAAAGTCCTTCAATTCCCAGAAACTAAATTTTTTCTTCCTACTCTGAGAGAAGGCTACACTCGATATATTCCTATAGGAGGAAATAATGAAATTGGGGCAAAAAATATGAGTATGGTACAATATGGAGAAGATATTCTTCTTATTGATTGTGGAGTGCAATTTGCAGAACCAGATATGTTAGGTGCTGACTATAGTATTCCGGATGTTTCATTTCTTACAAAATATACTAAAAATATAAAAGGATTCCTTATTACTCATGCCCATCTTGATCATATTGGAGCCTTAAAAAATATTCTTCCAGTCCTTGATATGCCTACACTGTATGGTACCAAGTTAACGATAGGGCTTATTAAGAAAGCTATTGATGAAGCGGGACTGATGACTTTTGCAACATTTGTAGAAATTGATGCAGGAGTAGAAAATAAAACAAAGATAGGACAATTTAGTGTAGAGTTTTTCTCTGTGAACCACTCAATTCCTGATTGTGCGGGACTCTATATAGAAACTCCAGGAGGAGCAAAATTTGTACATACATGAGATTTTAAAATAGACCATACTCCTCGGCTTGATAAACCAGCTGATTTTGAAAGATATGAAGCTATAGGAAATAGAGGTGTAACTCTTCTTTTAGCAGATTCTACAGGATCTTTGACAAAAGGGTTTTCTATGAGTGAAAAAGAAGTATGAGATACTCTTGATAAAATAGTATCAGAACATACGAGCGGGAGACTGATTATTGCAGCATTTTCAAGATGGATATCTCGAGTACAGAAACTTATAGATATTGAGGAAAAATATGATAAAACTATTTTTCTTTACGGTCACTCGATGGTT
>Ga0102810_1000936_pt1 | contig 10849 bp, 8 predicted proteins | sample ColrivemetaGS573_FD_84506 | JGI IMG/M metagenome (GOLD analysis project Ga0102810, IMG submission 84506) | Estuarine microbial communities from the Columbia River estuary - Ebb tide ETM metaG S.573 | ecosystem: Environmental > Aquatic > Marine > Intertidal zone > Estuary | place: USA: Columbia...
AATTGGGTGTGCAGTTTCACGGCATTCAAGGAGATTATGAGCGACTGGGTGACGCCATCATCGCGACCTTCAGGGACAGACCATATCTGGTATCTGTCTATACCTTGCTTGGCGACCCCGCTCTGCGCATGCAGTAGTCAAAATGTTAAATGAAGTCAAAGAGGTCGCCATCAGGCGGCCTCTTTTGTTATAAGGGTGGCTGTCAAACCTTTAGCTCAAAGGGTTTTGATCATTAAAAAACGAAAGTCTTTTAAATGGCTACGGCGTGGGCCGGTCAACCAAAAAAATGAAAATGAGATCTAAGAGCGGATTGGTTTAAAGTGGTGAGTCTACTCAGGAATAGGTCCCGGTTTGTCCACAAAGGCTAATGCCATCCCCTGAAGGTAGGCCTGGCTGGGTTTTTAACCCATACCCACTGCAAACATTCGCGGCAGACTCCAGACGTTCACGGGACAGTATGGCGGGCGACTGATACGGTCTGAGCGGCTTGCTGTCAGAGTCGTGGTTTTCAGAATGTTCGCCAATGGTTTGTTTGTTCATAAGTATTTAGTCTGATAATGGTTCGATATTGTTAATATACAGCATATCTTACGTATGCCAAAGATTGATAAAGCACAATTAATGAAATTTTACGTATTAAAACAATTCATTCAACAGGGGCCGCTAACTGTGCAGGTCACGGGTGACTGTATGCGGCAAGTGATACCGGTTGACAGCCAGGTGCGGCTGGAGGCAAAACGTATCTATTGGCCTGGTGACATCGTGGCGTTTAAACGGGGTGTCGATCAAATTGTCAGTCATCGCTACCTGGGGGATTTGCCCGGGCGTAACGGATGGCTGGCAGTTACGCGTGCGGATAACGCCCCCCATGCCGATGCGCCGGTCAGGTTTAGCGACTTGCTTGGCCATGTAACACACATCAACGGCAGCCCGTGGCGCCCGGGGCCCATGGAAAGAATTCGTGCGCTGGGCGGTTGGTGTTCAGCGGTTTTTAGTGCCATTGTTAATCGCGGGCGCCGCGCAGCAAATTTAGTGAAAGACACATGACAAGCGGGACTAAAGGTTCGTAATGAGTTCTGAAAAAATTTTCCCAGTAAACGATAAAACCGAATCACTTCGCCTCAAGTTGGCAGGCCGGTGCTTTTTCATTGATGGAATTCCGGCAGGCTGGGTGAGTCTGTTACCCCCCAGGTTGCTCGATTGCAGAGTGGATGCAGGGCGCGCAGACCGGAGCATAACAATAGAGATGTCGGACAAAGAGGGGTTGCGGCCTGTCAGTGAGCCGCATGATCTCAACGAAACATCTCATTTGCGTTTTAGCACAACTGAAGTAAAGCTCGAATCCGACTGGTGTGAAGGTAGTTTCAGTATTGCCCCGGATAAACCGGTCCGCTTGTTGATTCATGTCGAAGCAGCACCCTGGTTTTGTGATGTACTGGAAAACCTGTTACGCGTTTTGATGGCCTACGATGTTCTCGAGCGCGGCGGGGTTTTACTCCATTGTGCCGCAATCGTAAAAGATCAAAAAGCAGCCGTTGTGTTCGGACATTCAGGGGCCGGAAAATCTACCACCAGTGCTTTGGCGCTTAAAAGTGGCTGCTCGGTGATTAGCGATGATATCAACGTCATCGAACCCTCCGGCAATGGTTGGCAGGTCACCCCGGTGCCGTTTAGTGGCACATTGAACAGCATCAGCGACATTGTTAACCCCGTGCCTTTAAATGGCTTGTATCGCTTGCACCAGGCAGAAGATGACCGCGTTCAGTCTTGCTCTCGCGCAAGAGCGGTATCATTGTTAATGGGTAGCGCGCCTTTTGTTAACAAGGATTCACACCGGTCGGTTCAGTTGGTCGATATACTGTCAAGGTTATCTGCTGAGCCAGGCGTACAGGACTTGTACTTCACTCCCAGCGATAATTTTCTGCAATATGTATTTTGAACAAGGGGCCGTTTGCGCATGATAGACACAAATCAAATTTGGCAATTGGACAAGCATGTCCGGTTTAGGCGGTTGTTTGACGAAGGTGTCCTGATTCATCAGGATCAGGCCGAGGCGATTGTGTTGAACGACACCGGTATCGCTTTTCTTGAACTCTGCGATGGCCAGCGAAGCGCGGGCGAAATTATAGAAGGTATGAAGGAACAGTTTGAAGTGGGTGCCGATCAGCTTGCTGTTGATCTGAAGCCTTTTATTGAAGAACTGGCAGCAACTGGCATTATTCACTGCGTGGCGAACCCATAAAATGAGCGTTTCCCAACTATTTATACGGTCCCGTGACGAGAATATTCTCAATTCCGTGTTGTTGGAGTTGACCTATAGCTGCAATCTCCATTGTACGTTTTGCTATAACGACTTAAATCTTCGTGGTCGCCGGGTTCAACTGGAGGGTTATAAAACACTGCTGGATGATCTGGCTGACATGGGTGTAATGTCCCTGACACTTTCCGGCGGCGAACCACTGATGTACCAACATTTTTTTGAGCTGGGCGCCTATGCCCGCGAGAAAGGTTTTGTGATCAAGGTCAAGAGCAATGGTATACCGCTTAACCTGCGCAATGCCCAGCGGCTCAGGGCAGAAGTTGATCCCTATGTTGTTGAAACCAGTATGCATGGCGCCAGGGCCGAGTCTCACGACCGCCTGACCCAGGTTCCGGGCAGTTTTGACCGCTTGTTGAAAAATATCGAAATACTCAAAAGCCAGGGTTTACGCGTGAAGGTCAATTCCACTTTGACGCGTTGGAACGAGGCTGAAGTTAAAGACATGTTCGCGCTCGCCGATTCGATGGGGTTTCCGCTACAGTTTGATCCCGAAGTGACCCCAAAAGACGATGGTGATCTTTCACCATTGGAGATATCTCCCAGTAAGGAAGGCATCAAGAACATGGTGCGCGTTTCCATGGAGCGCGGTCGTAAAGCCAGCGCTGAGGATGTGCTCCCCATCGTACTGAAGCCGGATAGCAGACCGCCCATGAACCCGGCCCGCAAAAAGCAAAAGGTCTGCGGCGCGGGCTCAACCAATGTCATTGTCGACCCGTTTGGCAGTGTTTACCCATGTGTCCAGTTTCGCAGGGCCGTGGGCAATATTCATGACCATTCCATTACTGATATTTGGGAAAATTCAGTCGAATTAAAAAATGTTCGTGACCTCGCGGAGCGGGCCCAGGAAGTCGCGGTTGAAAGCGGGCTGAAGCAGTTTTGTATGGGCGTCAATGAACTCAGCACCGGCGACCCTTTGCAGTCTCCGGCATCAAAGCTGAAAATTGATGAAATTTATCAACGCGTACACTGGGAGCTTCAGGAAGAAGACCCTGAAGTAGCCTAGCCTCTCAAAGGCCGGTTAGCGGAAGGTCAGTTATTGCAGCTTGAGCTGGCCAGTCGGGTTAACGGCACCAGCGATTGCGAGCCCCCGGAGAACCCATCAAGAAGGGTTGTGTAGTGAGCGCTACCGCTGTTGCAACCCAGTTCAATGGTCAGCTCGCCCCAATCTTCCCTCGCAACGCTTGCGGGATCAAAGCTTCTGCCAAAAACACCACCCTTGGGTTGTGACAGCATTGGAATGTGTATCGTGCCATTGTCGATAGTGCCGCTGTTAAGCATCCAGGATTGATTGCCCGCGTCGTCATAGGTAAACCAAACCACCACGGCATCGTTGGCGCTAATCTGTTCAACAATGAAACCCTCTCCATTGTGTGACGGGTCATACCAGCTACCACTGTAATCCTGTTCCAGCGCCGGCGTGCTGCTGTCACATTCGTGACCAAATACCTGTGTCAGTCGGGAGTGAGTCTGTTGGCCGCCAATATTATCCACGCTGTAGTTAACGAGAGCAGTGGAGCAGTCCAGAAAACTCAATGTCATTGAACCGACCTTTTCCAGCACAACATCATCGGGGTTGAAGTTTTTGCCAAAACGGCCGCCTCGTGTGTCAAGCAGATCTGCTATCTCGATACGATTATCTTTCACGTCGCCAACACCGAGCATCCAGCGTTGGCTGCCGTCAAACTGGTAAGTAAACCAGTAAACAATGGCCTTTTGGTCTTCAAGCACCTCAATGATAAAGCCCTCGCCATCGTGGCTTGGGTCAAACCAGGCGCCGCTGTACTGGTGATCAATCGCCGGCGCCTGCTTGGCCAGCGGATCATAATTGAACAGGTGCCCGGCTGAAAAATTGGCCAGTGGCAAGCCGTTGGCCATTGGACGGATACGTGCATGGTAGGCCTGGCCATCGAGCAAGCCGGGCGCGGTGCTGCTGTTCAGCTTGAATTCGCCGCCGCCGTTGAACGGTACAGAAGCGCGTATGCCAATTTCTGAGATCCAAATCTCAATGGCATCAGCACCCATGTCAGTGAGCAGACCATTGGCATCGCTCACACTCAATGTCTGCCCGTCTTCGGGCCGTGAGGTGACTTGTACCAGCTGCGAAAGATCCGGTGTGGCTTGAGCGGACGCACTAACCGTAAGTGAGTAATCTCCCGACGCGGAGTCTGAGATGACTACCAGACCACCGGTTTCAAAATCTCCAAAATCGAAACTGTTGCTGGTGCACCCCACCTTAGATTGATAGCTGAACCAGTTGCTTGCGTTCAGAAAACTGCCATCGGGCTGCAGCGCGGCAACCCACCCTTTGAAGCCCTCGCTGGCACAAAAGGTAACGTAAGCTTGCCCTGATGCGGAAACTGGAAAGCTAAACGTGTCCCTGTCCTCAATAACCGCGCTCGAACCGTGAACATCAAAAGGTAATGCCGTCTTAACCACCGCGTTAAAATTATCAGCGCCACTGCCCTCGTTGGCTTCTATCCAGTCAACCTCATCAATCAGTTCATCGCAATCGTCATCTGCGCCATTACCGATAATTTCTGGCCGGGAAATATTGATTAAACTATTGGTGTCATCGCAATCGCCATTGATCGTGCTGAAGCCGTCCATATCCAGATCGGCGCACAGTTTATCGGAGCGGCCGAAACGGCTCTCCATTTTCTTGCGTGTTGACGAATTGATAGGCCACTTTAGCGCGCTCATATAGCAACTGATATTGTCTCTGGCGCCCACTGCCAACGACAACAGGCGTAAGCCTTCTTTCGATTCGTTGCTGGTTGGTGGGGCATTGCTTTGGGCGTAAGCTTTGAGAAACTCGAAGGAATCAAGAATGGCTTCAGCACCATGCACTGCTTCGATACGGTAATAAAGCATTGCCCATATCTGGTTGGCAGATATGCCCATATCGGTGCATGAATTGTCTCTGACGCAAAGCTCCCAACTGGCCTGCTGGTCGGTGATATATTCTTTCCAAACCGAATTCATTGGTGAGTTGTAAAGCTCATCCGCTGTCATGCCGTTTACACTGAGTCGCGAGTAGCGATATGGGGCAAAAAATTCAAATATTTCGGTCCAGGCGTGCGCGTGATCGGGCAGATAATGCAGGTAACTTGAGTAAATATCGAAATTATGAGCCATCTCGTGCAACAGCACCCGGTCCATTGAGCCGTTATTTAACGCTTTAATAATTGACTCGTAATTGCGCTTTTCAGAGCGGACTTCAAAGCCCTTGGCGCCAACCATGCCGCAGCCAGTGCCGCAGGTGTTGGGCACAAAGGCGACTGTCAGCAATCCGTCACCACTGGGCTCGCTCTGGAGTATGTCGGCGTACAGCGTGTAAAGAATATCCAGTTGGTCGATCAATTCTTCAATGTGGTCCGCAGTAAAAAAGGGGCCGTCATTAAATGACTGGGGAAGGAGTACGCTTACGAGGCGGCCGTGATGCTGTACAAGTTGGTGCGAACTGCCGTCCATCGCCTGGTAAGTAACGGTCGCAGACTGCTTGGCTGCGGATCCAGCCGATTCGATAGAAGATACTGACGTTATAAACCCGCCTTTAGCCTCGGCCGGCAACATATAATCCGCGCCCATTTGGCTGGCGTTGGTTTGAACAGGGGAGAGCCAAAGGAACAGGGCTGCTCCGATGAAACTGAATGTATGTTTGGCGGCAACCCTTGCCCGCCTCCTTTTGAGACGCAAATCCATTTTCTTTTCTTCTTATCTACCAATTCCTTTGGTAAAAGCGAATATGTACCTTTAATTACCGGTTGTCAAGCCGATTGGTCATGTACGCATTAAGTTTTTAAAATCAATTACTTTGGTGGGTGTTAGGTCGTTTTTTGCTGCATTTTTAATGCATTATTTAAGAGGTAAATACATTGGTTTTTATATGCAGTTTTTGGGTGGTGTGTGATCGGCTGAGTTGGTTGTTTGTCAAAGCAATAGCGAACGTAGTTGTTGTGAAATGAAGCCGTCTGCGAATGCGTACCCGCAGTTATTTCCTTAGCGTAAAGGGCAATTCTATTGTGGGTTGGTTGTATCTGATTGGTACATGACAGTTGAGCTAATTCCACCCCCGAAGCTGATAAACCTTTTGTCCCATCCACTCGCGCATTGCGTCTGTGGTCATTTCCAGTGCCTCGGGGCTTGGCAGCATATCGAATACAGTAGTTTCCCCCGTTTCGATCACTCTGATATCGGTGGCCACCGGGAACGCATCCACCCCTGCGCTGGCGAAAGCCGCTAAAGAACGGGTCATGTGGGCGGCAGAGGTAACGAGCAAGGGTCTTTCGCATTTGTTTTTGTCTAGTAGTACCTTGGCATTGAGTGCGTTCTCGCGGGTGTTACGACTGGCTCCGTCCAACATGATCGCTGCCTTGGGCACTCCCCAGTCAACCAATAAAACCTGTATTGCATCAGCCTCTGTTTGCCCGAACTCTGACCAGGGTTGATTACCTCCAGCCACGATGACGAGTTTGCCTTTGCCCGCACGGTAAAGGTTGGCAGCCTTATAAACCCGGTCGGCGGCTGCTGATAGCTCAACATCCACCCGTGGTGGCAGCACTGGTTCAACTGCGCCGCCGAGTACCACAATGCAGCCACTGACTGGAATTTCATCCAGGGCAATAGCGGGGTGTTGTTGCTCCAGTTTGCCGAGCAGACTGTTTGCCACTATTGGCATCGAGGAAACCCAAAGTATCAGCATCGCGGATACCAGAAAGGCGGCCGATAATTTTTGTTTGCGCTTCCACATAAGCAAAAGAGCAATCAGCGAAAATTCAAACACAAGCCCAATTGGAAGCACCATCAGCGGTAGTATCTTGGACAGGTAAATGTACAAAGCGGAAGCCCCGAACTGTTAAGGAAAGCAAAATTATACATTCTCTGGCCTGAATGCAGGCAAAGCCATTCCCCCGAAAGTGCGATTGACGGTATAGTGCCCGCATCATGACGTTTACCCGTTTACTACAGTATGTAACACCCCATCGCACCACCTTGTTGGTGGTTTTGTTGCTGTTAATGGCAGACAGTATTGCTGCTTTGGCTCAACCGTGGATTGCGGGCAGGCTTACCGGTGTGGTTCTGGCTGAGGGCGGTATCAATGATTTTTCCGCTATCCAGCAAGTTTTGTTGCTGTGGTTGGTAATTGTTGTGGTTAAAAGCCTGCTGAGCTTTTTAAGCGGTTATATGATTGGTACAACCGGTGTAAAAATGGCCGCTCACTTGCGAAATCGCGTGTACGAGCACATGCAGGTGCTGCCAATGAGCTATTTTCAGCTGCGCAAACCAGGTGAATCGTTGTCGTTGCTGAGTAATGACGCCATGATCATCAGTCAGTTTGTGACCACCACGATGGTTTCATTGTTGCCCTTGCTGCTGACTTTTTTCGGTGCGTTTTATCTAATGGTCCAAATTGACTCAACGGTCGCACTGGTCGCGGTGTTGTTACTGCCGGTGTATTACCTGGCGATGAAGTTGATTGGTCGGAGAATTCGTCCTATTTCCACCGGTTTGATACATTCGTGGTCGAGGCTGATATCTTTTGTACAGGAAAACATTGGTCTGCTACCGGTGATCAAGTCATTTGCACGTGAAAGTGTCGAAGCGCAGCGTTTTGGCACGCATAACGAGTCGCTGTTAACGCTTTCAAAACGACAAATTCTGGTGCAGTCGATACTCGGGCCCACGGTTGGGTTACTAGCCAGTGTGGGTCTGTTGCTGTTGTTCTGGTTAGGCCTTAGGCATGTGGTTAGCGGCGAAATTACGCCTGCTGACCTGGTCAGTCTATTGCTTTACGCGATGCTCATGACCCGGCCTGTGTCAGGCTTGGCGAATGTCTATGGTCAGGTTCAGAGCACCCGAGGTGCCGCGGAGAGGTTGATGACCTTTTTCGCAGAGCAGCCTGAACCGCCGGAAGTGGCGTTACCCGCGATAACTGATGTAAAAGGCCAAATCAGTTTTGAGGGGGTGAGTTTCTCATACCCTGACCGCCAACCCCTGTTGAGCAACGTGAGCCTTGATATTAATGCGGGAGAAACCATTGCCCTGACCGGGGCCAATGGCTCGGGCAAAAGTACGCTAGCCCATTTGTTGATGCGCTTTGTACGGCCCGATTCAGGCCGTATCACTTTTGATGGCAAAGATATCAGCCAGTACAGCCTTGAAAGCATACGCCGAAATACAGGTCTGGTGGCACAGCACACCTTGCTATTAAATGGCAGCATTGCTGAAAACATTGCTTATGGTCGTCATGACGCGACTAATGAAGCTATTGAAAAAGCTGCGCGGGTGTCCGGTGCGCATGAATTTATCAGCCTGCTACCCGGTGGATATGACACAATCATCGGCGATCAGGGGGTTCGTCTGTCCGGCGGGCAGCGTCAACGACTCTCGTTGGCCAGAACCCTGTTAACCGACCCACCCATTCTGATTTTGGATGAAGCGACAGCCATGTTCGACCCACAAGGTGAAGAAGACTTTATAAGTGACTGCGCCAGCCTGATAAGAGATCGTACGGTGATATTGATCACTCACCGGCCAGCCAGTGTGGCATTGGCAGACCGGGTGCTGAACATGGAAGACTTAACAACCCGAGTTGTTATGACTCCTATGGACGCCCCAATAAAATTGATAAATACTGACCCGGGACACCCCACCAGGCCTAACCATGAATAATCGCCTGCTAATTATCTTCACACTGATTTTTATCAGTGTTTCCGCACACGCCAATTACCAGTCCGGTATGGATGCCTACAACAAAGGCCAGTACCAACTTGCCATGGAAGAATGGAAGAATGTAATTGTTGCCACGCCGGGCACCGTGAGCCCAGCCCAATATACCGAAACCCACTATGCCATCGGCATGCTCTACCTGATGGGGCAGGGCGTTGGTACCAACCATCAGACCGCGCTGAGTTGGTTAAAGATAGCCGCTGGCATGGGACATGGTGGAGCCCAGGGAAAGCTCGGTTATATGTATGCCGAGGGTCTGGCGGTAAAGCAGGACTTTGAAACCGCGTTCGAGTGGTTTAGCAAAGCAGCCGCGCAAGGTGATATCGACGGCCAGTACAACCTGGGGGTTTTCTACCTCAATGGCTGGGGAACCCAACAAAACACCACCATGGCGGCCCAATACTTGTCGGCTGCTGCCGCGCAGGGTGACAAAAAGGCTGAAGTCTTGCTCAGTGATCTTCACGAAACAATGGAAGCATCCGCTGCAGCGGCAGCATCACACGCAGAGCAAGCGGTTCTTCCGTCACCACCGGCTGAGATAGCGCATCAGGAAGAAGGGCAATCGCCGGAAATGTTGCCGGTGCCGGAAGCAACAGCACCGCTGGTAGCTTCACCACCACCGGAGGCATACACCACTCTGGACGAAACGACATCTCAACAAGCACCGCCGCTGACGGAAGAAGCACCGGTTTTGATAGAGCCGGCAGCTCAGGATGAGATCGTGTCTTTGCAGGAAGCTCCGCTACAGGAAGCACCAGCGCAGGAAGCACCAGCACAGGAAAATCAGCCGACCCCGGAAGAAGCATCCCTGTTACCAGAGGTGCCGGTTTTGATAGAGACGGCGACCGCTGATGAAGCACTACCATTGGAAGAAACCGTAACTTCCTCACCGCTATTACCCGAAGACGAACCACTTCCATTGGAAGACGCAGGTGCCCCTGCAGCGTTAACTGCGATCCAGGACGAGTTAGCGACCGCAGAAGAAGTGGTAGCACTGGAAGCAACACCAACTCCGGCACAGACAGTTGCGCTGGATGAAACACCACCGCAGGAGGCATTAGTGCTGCCGGAAGAGATGCCAACCCAGCCAGCGCCCCTGGAAGAAGCACCTTTGGTGGAAGATGAGCTGGCTTTGGTAGAAACGGCGCCATCTGATGCGTTAGTGCCTTTGAAGGACTCACTGGCCCCTGTAGACCTGTTGGTGCCTCAGGAAATACCGACGGCTATCGAAGAAACGCTGTTACCGGAAGAAGCACCGGTCTTAATAGAGACAACACCCTCCGAAGCAACAATTGCTTTGGATGAAACGTTACTCGCGGATGAGGTCTTGTCTGAAGACGAAACACTGCCTTTGGATGAAATAGCGGTGTCGACGGAGGAAGTGACATCCCCGGAAGTGTTGTTGATCGCAGAAGAAACAGTGCCGCCAGAAGCGTCATTGCCGGCGCCAGAAACAACCACTCTCGAAGAGTTACCGCTGCCAGAGGAAATGCCAGTCCAGGAAGCGCCTGCACCTTTGGATGAAGCGCCCTTGGTTGAGGAAGATTCGGTATGGGTTGAACCGGTACCAACTGAAGAAGCAGTGCCTTTGGAGGACTCACTGGCCCCTGTAGACCTGTTGGTGCCTCAGTAAATACCGACGGCTATCGAAGAAACGCTGTTACCGGAAGAAGCACCGGTCCTAATAGGCACAACACCCTCCGAAGCAACAATTGCTTTGGATGAAACGTTACTCGCGGATGAGGTCTTGTCCGAAAACGAAACACTGCCTTTGGAAGACTCGTTGATTTCGGCAGAAGC
>Ga0102810_1000938_pt1 | contig 10837 bp, 13 predicted proteins | sample ColrivemetaGS573_FD_84506 | JGI IMG/M metagenome (GOLD analysis project Ga0102810, IMG submission 84506) | Estuarine microbial communities from the Columbia River estuary - Ebb tide ETM metaG S.573 | ecosystem: Environmental > Aquatic > Marine > Intertidal zone > Estuary | place: USA: Columbia...
AACCCGGCCTTGAGGTCCGTAAAATCCAGGGGCTGTCACAGTAAATCCTGCAAAAACCTGATCGCTCATTAATTTTTTTTCTAAAGTACTACTACCTTTTATAATATAGGGCCTTGCTTTATTCGGATTCCAGTGTGTATGCCGTATAAATGCATCTTCTATTTCTGTTTCAAAGATATGTCCGGCTTTATAGGAATGTAATAAACCATCTAGACCCAAGCCGTACTTTCCCATGACAAAACTATCTACAGGTATATCATCTTGTAAGGACCCCGAAGTACCTATTCTAACAATATTAAGTATGCGTTTTTCGGGTTTAATCGTTCTGCTTTTTAGATCTATATTTACTAGGGCATCTATTTCATTAAAAACAATATCAATATTGTCTGGGCCAATACCCGTTGAAATAACAGTAATTCGAGTGCCTTTATAAGTGCCTGTTATGGTTCTGAATTCTCGCTTTTGCAGATCAAATTCTATCGTATCAAAATGCTTAGTTACTTTAGGAACTCTATTTTGGTCACCAACAAAAATTACGTGATCAGCAATATGTTCTGGTTTTAAATTTAAATGATAAATACTACCATCAGGATTTAAAATTAATTCAGAAGGAGCTATTTTATTCATTTTATTATTATTTTAATTCAAATTTAATTAGTGATAATTGAAAAAGGGTCTATTTTAAATCATCCACCAACTCGCTTTACATTAAACCCTTTGGTTTTTAAGATAGCCATTATTTTATCTCGGTAATCGCCCTGAATAATTATTTTATCATCTTTAAAACTACCACCAACGCTTAATTTGGTTTTTAACTCTTTTGCCAGTTTTTTAAAATCATCAGTGGCTCCGGTATAGCCTTCTAAAATGGTAATTGGCTTACCTTTTCGTTTTTCGTATTTGCAAATAATTGGCTCTTCTTGTAACCAAACATCACTTTTTTCTTCTTCAACATCTTTTTTTTCCGGAATATGTTCTGGGAACAAATTTTTAAGTTGGTCTTGTAAATCCATTTATTTTTTTATTAAACCAAGCTCAATGAGCCTTTCATTTAAAAATTCACCGGCTAAAATATCATCAAATTGTTTAGGGTTTTTTTCGTCAATACAATTTTCCAAACAATTTAAAGGCATGTTACTAACAGGGTGCATAAAAAACGGAATGGAATAACGAGATGTTTTCCATAATTCTCTTGGCGGATTTACAACTCTATGAATAGTAGATTTTAATCTATTATTAGAATGTCTTGATAACATATCACCAACATTGATAACCAATTCATCTGATTTTGCAATAGCATCTATCCACTCACCTTTATGGTTCTTTACTTGTAAGCCCTTGCCTTGCGCACCCATTAATAAGGTAATTAAATTGATGTCGCCATGGGCAGCTGCACGAACTGCTTCTTTTGGCTCAGTTGTTATCGGTGGGTAATGTATTGGCCTTAAAACACTATTGCCATTCTTTACATATTTATCGAAATAGAATTCGTTTAAACCTAAAAATAGGGCCAGGGCTCTTAAAACATAAGTACCTGTTTTTTCGATCATTTTATATGTTTGCTTTCCAACTGTGTTAAATTCTGGAAGTTCTTTTACATGAACATTTGGTGGATATGCTGCCTCTAGTTTTGGATCGTCTTCTACATATTGGCCAAAATGCCAGAATTCTTTCAGGTCACCTTCTTTTTTCCCTTTCGCACTCTCTTTACCAAAAGAAATATATCCTCTCTGACCTCCTTGTCCTTCAATTTCATAAGATTTTTTAGTTTCTAAAGGTAAATCAAAGAAATTCTTGATTTGAGAATATAACTTATCAGCTAGTGCATGATCTAAAAAATGACCTTTCAATGCTACAAAGCCAATTTCTTCATAAGCCTTCCCGATTTCATCAACAAACTTTTGTTTTCTCTGAGGGTCATTAGATAAAAAATCGGATAGATCTACAGTAGGTATATTATTCATTGTAATTCAAATAAAAAATAAAGATGCAAAATTAAAGAAAAATAATCATTTCTTCTTCTTGTATAGAGGAATAAGGTAGGATAAAGTATAATTGAAACCAAACCCAGAATTGTTTAAAAATACCCTGTTAAACCCAGGTACAAATAGATTTTTAAAATTTTCAGGATCTTTTGTGCTGATCATTTTTTTACCTCTAAAGCTGAATCCTAAAAATAAATTATTAAATAATTCTGCCTTCATACCTAATACAAATTCAACCCAATGGGCATTGAGGCCATCAAACTTCTCACCATTTTGAGAAATAGCAATACCATCTAAAAACGGATCATTATTAATAGTAAAACTATTTAAAGTTTGGCTAAATGTACTAAAGCCATAACGCATACCTACATAGATGGCGTTTTGCATATCTAACCAGTTGGTATAAGAGTTATAATCAAAACCTGCTTTCAAGTAAGAACCATTGGTAGTAAAATTTAAATAATCTTCTTCTGTTGTATTTTCCAAATAGCCCAGTTCAGCGGCTACATAAAACTTTTTGGAGACTCGGTAATCGCCAACCAATTCAAGGCCTTTTCTGTCTTCATTAAAGAAAGTTTGAACAGGGTTATATAAGTCAACGCCAACTCGCAAACCATATTTTTCTTTGATAATAGTATCTTGCTCCTGAGTTGCCATTTCTTGAGAAAAACAAACAGTACAACTAAGTAAAAATATAGTATTAATGAAATATTTTAACATGAGCAGTTGTTTCATTTTCAATTTGTTCTGTGATCTTTTGAATTTTTTGGATCCACATGTTTTTGTCGGTTACGGGCGTATATGTAGTATTGTTAAAAACACTTTTATATCCGCAAGACCTACCTATAAAAACGGCATCTGGTGTATAATTTACAGTAATAGTATCTCTATTGAGCTCGGTAATACTGTTGCTATCGACAGTTAATACATATTGGGTACTATTTTCGGTTGTCTTTAAAGGTATAAAAATAGAATCTGTTCCTGAAAATAGTAAAGAGTCATTTTCCGTCCCAATTATTTTCACAGAAAGCTGTTTAATATTTTTTGTTTCCGTCTGATTGTCATAATCGTAAAATCTAATAATAAGGCGAGGGGTAATTTCATCTATACAAATATCATCTCGCTCACAGCTGCCAAGTGCAACCATCCCAAATAGTAGTAAAATAAATAATTTTTTCATGAACTATTTTTTCAATTCCAAAAGTACAACATTTTCAACATGATGCGTCTGTGGAAACATATCTACAGCTTGTGTTTTAATAATTTTATATTTTTCATTTAAAATTGCCAGATCTCTGGCTTGGGTTGCTGAATTGCAACTTACATATACAATTTTGCCAGCTTCAATTTGCAGTAATTGCTCCACCACCTTTTTATGCATGCCATCCCTTGGCGGATCTGTAATAATAACGTCTGGATGCGCATGGTCATTGATAAAATTTTCTGTAAATATTTTAGCCATGTCACCTACATAAAATTTAACATTATCAATATTATTAAGTGCAGCGTTTTTGTTGGCATCTGCAATAGCTTCTGGTACACTTTCTATACCAATTACCATTTTTGCCTTTTTAGCAATGAATTGGGCAATGGTTCCCGTACCGGTGTAGAGGTCAAAAACAACTTCTTTTCCGGTAAGTCCTGCAAAATCACGGGTTATTTTATATAGTTCGTGAGCTTGCTCTGAATTGGTTTGATAAAATGATTTTGCATTTATTTTAAATCGTAAGCCTTCCATTTCTTCAAAAATATGATCACGGCCATGAAACAGAACAATATCTTGATCATAAATGGTATCATTTGCTTTTTGATTGATGATATATTGCAACGAAGTAATTTCTGGGAAATTTTCAACTATATGATTTAATAACAATTCTCTTTTGGTGGTGTCATCTTCAAAAAACTGAATAACCAGCATGATCTCACCAGTAGAGCTTATCCGTAACATCATGGTACGCAATAAGCCATTTTGTTCACGTGGATTAAAAAATGAAAGCTTATTTTTTATAGCAAACGCTTTAATTGAATTTCTAATAAGGTTAGAAGGATCTTCCTGTAAATGACATTCATTAATATCTAGAATTTTATCCCACATACCTGCAATATGAAATCCTAAAGCATTTTTATTGTCGATTTCTTTTTTAGAATTTATCTCTTCTAAAGTTAACCAGCGACTACTGGAAAAGGAAAATTCCATTTTATTTCGATAAAAATACTGTTTTTTAGAACCTAATATAGGGGTAACTTACGGCATCTCTAAATGACCAATTCTAGTGAGGTTATTGACCACCTCTTCTTGTTTGAAGAATAACTGTTCTTCATATTTCATGTGCTGCCATTTACACCCCCCGCAAACCTCAAAATGCGCACAAACAGGTGTAGCACGTTTTTCAGATAAACTTCTGAAATTAATCGCCTTACCTTCGTAATAGGCCTTTCGCTTTTTAAAAGTTTGAATATCTACAACATCTCCGGGGATGGCATTTGATAAAAAAATTACCCTACCATCTGGCGCTTTAGCAACTGATTTGCCTTTTGCACCGGCATCTATAACTTCTATATTTTCGAAAATAACTTGTTTGCTTCTTCTGGCCATATATCAAAGGTAATTTATTCAAATAAAAAAGCATTCTAAAATTTTAGAATGATTTAAAAAAATAATTAAAATATTTTATTTTCCTGCATTGTTCATGTAAACCGAAATTGCTTGTAATTCTTCAGCAGTCAGATCTTTTACAAAACTATCTAAATTAGCCTTCATTATGGCTATTTGTCCAGGGTCTGTTTCAACTATCGCAGGGCTATTACCTTTCAAGAATTCAACGATGTCGCCACCTTGTTCCGAGTAAACTTTTACCATATCCTTAATTGAAGGGCCAATTAATTTTGTATCTAAAACATGGCATGCTACACATGTTTTTTCAGAAAACAGCTTCTGACCTAAGGCAAATTGCTCTGTATTAACATCAGATGCGGTTTCTTCAACAGCTTTTGTTTCTTCCGTTTTTAAAGGTTCAACTTCTTTTTTAACTTCTTCGGTTTTTTTATCGCCACAGCTTGAAAAAGTAAATGCCAAAACGCTAAATAATAATATGAATCTTTTCATTTTAGTTATAAATTTAATTTAAGCTGACAAAAATACTAAGTTTTATGGTTTTAACTGTAACATGGATAACAATATTTCTATATATTAAAAAAAATTGGGTGGATTCTTATATAATTAGCTTCTATTAATAATGTTGGAAACCGAATAACGATAAAAAATGATTAAATTTGCAATTCTAAAAAATAGAAGATGCTAGATAGATTAAATATATTTAAACAAAGATTTGATGAGGTTTCTGATTTAATAATTCAACCAGATATTATAAGTGATCAAAAGCGGTATATTGAATTAAGTAAAGAATACAAAGATTTAAAAGAAGTAGTTGATAAAAGAGATGAATATAAATCGGTACTCGATAATATAGCGGAAGCTAAAGAAATTATTGCGGAGGGTTCTGATGCAGAAATGACTGAAATGGCGCAATTAGAATTGCAAGAATCTCAAGAAAAACTACCGCAACTGGAAGAGGAAATAAAATTTATGCTGATCCCTAAAGATCCTGAAGATTCGAAAAATGTAATCGTTGAAATCAGAGCAGGTACTGGTGGGGACGAAGCAAGTATTTTTGCTGGAGATTTATATCGCATGTATACCAAATTTTGTTCTGAAAAAGGATGGAGAACCGAGGTTGAAGATATTAGCGAAGGAACTTCTGGGGGCTTTAAAGAAATTATTTTTAGTGTTTCTGGTAAAGATGTTTATGGAGATATGAAATTTGAATCAGGAGTACATCGTGTGCAACGAGTGCCGCAAACTGAAACCCAAGGTAGGGTGCATACTTCAGCCGCAACTGTTATGGTGTTGCCTGAAGCGGAAGAATTTGATATCGATTTAAAAACAAGTGATATTAGAGTAGATTATTTTTGTTCTTCAGGTCCGGGTGGTCAATCCGTAAATACAACCTATTCTGCTGTGAGATTGACCCATATACCAACTGGTTTGGTTGCTCAATGTCAAGATCAGAAATCGCAACATAAGAACAAAGATAAAGCCATGAAAGTATTGCGTTCGCGTTTATACGAGCAGGAATTAGAGAAAAAACTGGCAGAAGATTCAGCAAAAAGAAATTCTTTGGTCTCCAGTGGTGACAGGTCTGCAAAAATTAGAACATACAATTATCCACAAGGTAGGGTAACTGAACATAGAATTGGTTTGACATTATATGATTTAAGTAATATTATTAATGGCGACATTCATAAAATTGTAGAGGAGCTAAAACTTGCTGAAAATTCAGAAAAGCTCAAAGAATTAGGAGAGGTTCTGTAAATAATTGTTTTAAGCATCTCGTAACTAGGGTAGTTTTTTAAAATGTTTTCAAAAGCTAAATTAGGTAACACAGATTATTGTTCTTGTTAAATTAATTTCGGAATTCTGCATTGTTTCATTTTAATGATGTAGTATTATTTAAAAAACGATTACCTTTATTTATTGTTGAAATACTAACATTTAACTTTTTTCCGTTTAATTTAATTCTTGAACATAAGTTTAGAGGCATTTTAATTAATTTTACCCGTCAATTGTAAAAAATAAATGAATTTTACCGCATTAAAAAAGAAGACAGCTTTTCATTACTATGAGAAGCAACTTAAAAAACAAAAAAAGGTTGATAAAAAAACACCTGAGAAAATTAATACTATTGGCGTTTTAGCGGACTCTAGACTATTTGGAAGTTATGATCTTTCAAGAAATTTGAGTCAAAAATTGAACTTGCCACATAAAAATCTTGAAATTATTATTTTTGAAAATTTAAAGGACGATTTTGTTACGCAACATTACAATACTTTTACTGAAAAAGACTTTGGTATTTACGGTAAAATAAAGGCTCAAAATGTTCTAGGTTTTGTAGAAAGCCCCTATGATCTGTTGATTAACTATTGTAGTTATGATAGTATTTTTGCAAATATTGTTACTATTCGCTCTAAAGCTAAATTTAAAGTTGGCTTTGCTCATGAATCACTTCAAGATATATATGATTTTATGATCTCTGTTGAAGGCAATAAAATAGATATATTTAATGATGAATTGGCTAAATATTTACAAATATTAAAATTATTGTAATGAAACAATTTCTTGGTACTGGTGTTGCTTTGGTTACCCCTTTTAAAAAAGATAATAATGTTGACTATAATGCTTTAGAAAAGTTAGTAAATTATCAAATAGATAATGGTATTGACTATTTAGTAGTGTTAGGTACTACGAGTGAAGCTGCAACTCTGACAATTGAAGAAAAACAGAAAGTAAGAGATAAGGTAATTGATGTAAATCAAGGGAGGTTACCTTTGGTTTTGGGGGTAGGAGGTAATAATACGAGCGCTGTTGTATTAGAATTGAAGCAAATAGATTTGTCCTCATTTGACGCCATTCTTTCTGTATCGCCCTATTACAACAAACCAACACAAGAAGGGATATATCAGCATTTTAAAGCAATAGCCGAAGTAAGTCCAAAACCAATAATTTTATATAATGTACCAGGTAGAACGGCTTCAAATATGAGTCCGAATACAGTTATTCGTTTGGCAACAGATTTTTCAAATATAATTGCAGTGAAGGAAGCAGCAGGTGATATGGGTCAGGCCTTACGTCTTCTGCAAAATAAACCGGATGATTTTTTGATTATTTCTGGTGATGATATGCTGGCATTACCGATGACCTTGACAGGAGGAGCCGGGGTGATATCAGTTATTGGTCAAGGGTTGCCAAAAGATTTTTCTAAGATGATACAATTTGCATTAAAAGGAAGCTCAAAAGAAGCAGCATCTTTGCATTATAAATTAATGAATAGTATTGATTATATATTTGAAGAAGGTAATCCTGCCGGAATAAAAGCATTGCTCAATAAACTGGGTATTTGTGCGCCTTTTGTGCGCTTACCATTAGTAAAAACAAGCACTAAATTACAAGAAAAAATTAGTACCTTTATCGATTATTATAAACACTAAAAATAAGGAAATGTTAACTAAAGAAATAGAAACAGCTTTAAATGAACAAATAACAATTGAGGCAGAATCTTCTCAGGTATATTTAGCTATGGCTTCATGGGCTGAAACGCAAGGTATGGAGGGTGTTGCAGAGTTTATGTATATGCACTCTGATGAAGAGCGTATGCATATGTTGAAATTAGTAAAGTACGTTAATGAAAGAGGCGGGCATGCTAAAATTTCGTTGTTAAAAGCACCACCCTTATCTTTTGGGTCATTTAAAGACATGTTTCAAACATTATTTGACCATGAAGTAATGGTTTCTAATAGTATTAATGAATTAGTGCATATAAGTCTTCAGAGTAAAGATTATGCTACACATAACTTTTTACAATGGTATGTTGCTGAGCAGATTGAAGAAGAAGCTTTGGCTAGAACTATATTAGATAAGATCAACCTTATCGGTGACGATAAAGGTGGTTTTTATTTGTTTGATAACGATATTAAACAACTTACAGTGGTTTCTTCAGCCGGCCCTGCACAATAATAAAAATTAGTATTAACATATTTTTAGCACCTTTTCTGTTTGTAATGGATAAAGGCAGGTTATTTTTGTTGTTTTATTTGAACTATAAAAAATTGTTTTAATAATCCGTTTTAAATAAGTAATTTTGCAAAATGTATAAAATGAAGAAGTTTAGTGTATTACTGGTAATAACCATTTTATTTTCAGCATGTAGCGAGTATCAAAAAGTTTTGAATAAAGGCGCTGTTGAAGATCAATATAAAATGGCAACTAAATTATATGAAGAGGGTAGTTATAATAAATCCATCCAATTATTTGAAAAGATTATACCTAAATATCAGCGAAAACCACAAATGGAACGTATCCAGTATATGGTGGCTGATGCAAATTTTAAAACAAAAAATTACGATCTGGCATCGTACTACTATAATAGATTTGTTGGTAATTATCCAAATAGTTCAAAAATTGAAGAAGCTACCTATATGATTGCTTACAGTAATTATCTTGCTTCTCCTAAATCAAGTCTTGATCAATCTGACACGCAAAAGGCCTTAAGTGCTTTTCAAAATTTTATAGATAAATTTCCTGATTCTGATAAATCGGAAGAAGCAAATAAGCTTTATGATGAACTGACAAAAAGATTGGAAAAAAAATCTTTTGATATTGCAAAATTATATTATCATACAGAAAATTACAATGCCGCCATAGTGGCATTTGATATTTTTATTGAAGATAATTTTGGAACAGAGCTGAAAGAGGATGCGATGGGATATAAATTTTTATCTGCTTATGAACTAGGGATGCGAAGTGTTTTTGGTAAAAAGGAGGATAGATTGAATGATGCCATAACAGCATATAACAGATTTAAAAAAAGTTTTAATAAATCTACAAAACTAAAAGAGTTTGATGGTTTATTTGAAAACTTGAATAAAGAATTAATATTAACAAAAGAACTACAAGAAAAATTAACTACTAATGGATTATAAAAATTCTGAAGCACCATTAACAACGGTTACTTACGACAAAACTAAGATTGAAGAGCCTACTCAAAATATATTTGAGTCTATTTCAATCATGGCAAAAAGATCAGTTCAAATAAACGAAGAGTTGAAAAGAGAATTAGTTGATAAATTGGAAGAATTTGCAACTCATAATGATAGTCTTGAAGAGATATTTGAAAATAAAGAACAAATTGAAGTTTCTCGTTTTTACGAAAAATTACCAAAAGCAACTGCTATTGCAGTTGAAGAATGGTTAAAAGGTAAAATTTACCATAGAAAACAAGAAGAAACGGATAACAAAAAGTAATGTCAGTTTTAAGCAGTAAAAATATTCTTCTTGGTGTTACCGCAGGAATTGCTGCTTATAAAACAGCTTATTTAGTTAGACTTTTTATAAAGGCAGGTGCGAATGTTCAAGTCATAATGACGCCTGCCTCTAAAGAATTTGTAACCCCTCTTACCCTCTCTACCCTTTCTAAAAATCCGGTTCATTCTACTTTTTATGATAAAAGTGATGAGAATGAAGTATGGAATAGTCATGTTGATCTTGGCCTTTGGGCCGATTATTTTATCATTGCTCCGGCTACGGCCAATACCATGTCAAAAATGGTTAATGGAACTTGTGATAATTTGTTGCTAGCTACTTATTTATCTGCAAAATGTCCTGTTTATGTTGCTCCGGCAATGGATCTTGATATGTATAAACATACTTCAACTAAACATAATTTAGAAAAATTAGAAAGTTTTAATAATATTATTATTCCCGCTGAGAGTGGTGAACTCGCAAGTGGATTAATGGGTGAAGGTAGAATGGCTGAACCAGACGCTATAATGTCTTTTATGGAAAAAGATATTTTATCTAAACTGCCATTAAGAGGAAAAAAAGTGATGATAACCGCTGGACCAACTTATGAGGCCATCGACCCTGTGAGATATATAGGAAATCATTCTTCAGGAAAAATGGGTTTTGAATTGGCAAAAGAAGCATCTAATTTAGGTGCTGAGGTAGTTCTAATAGCTGGTCCTTCCAATGAAAATGTAAATCATACCTGCATTAAAAGAATAGATGTGGTCAGCGCTGAAGATATGTATAAGGCAGCTCATACACATTATAATGATATGGATATAGCTATTTTAGCCGCAGCAGTAGCTGATTTTAAACCTGTAACTATAGCAACACAAAAAATTAAGAAGAAAGAAGCTGGTCTGACAATTGAATTAACGACGACAAAAGATATTTTAGAATCTTTAGGAGCAAAGAAAAATAAACCAATTTTGGTAAGTTTTGCACTGGAAACAAA
>Ga0102810_1000939_pt1 | contig 10832 bp, 19 predicted proteins | sample ColrivemetaGS573_FD_84506 | JGI IMG/M metagenome (GOLD analysis project Ga0102810, IMG submission 84506) | Estuarine microbial communities from the Columbia River estuary - Ebb tide ETM metaG S.573 | ecosystem: Environmental > Aquatic > Marine > Intertidal zone > Estuary | place: USA: Columbia...
GTTATGCGTCGTTCGGATTATCCGAAACTAATTGACATAATTTAACCCTGGTAATATATACGCACGCCCGCGCTTTGGTGTCAGTATGTTTTCCACGTCTTATCTTTCCAATGCTTAACAATGTTTACCCAATGCTTAACAATGCAATACAATGCTTAATCCCCCCCTGCCAATGTTTAGCAATGCAATACAAATGCAATACACGCATTGGCCAGCAGACAGCCACATATAAAACTCAATATAATTTCTTTTTGGTAAAGTTTAATTAAAATATAATGAAAATACTTGACAGTTTAAAATAATATTAATATATTTATCAGAGATAAATATATTAATATTATTTCTGTACTACTGTTTGAATGATAAATATATATATAATTACCCACCCATTACACATAATAAAAGCCCGCAAATAATACAGGCTTTTTATATTAATGTTATGTTTGTTAAGCGTTTTGTGATTCATATTCCAACATACATTCGACAGCTTTCTTACATAGGTCAACTTGCTTTGCTGTCATATCTTGTGCAATAGTTTCTGCTAATTCTATACATTCTTTTCTTTGGCTTTCATGTTTGGCGGTCACCGCTAAAAATAACCCCATTGTTAAAGCATCATCTTTTGATTTTATTTCAATGTTCATTACAACCAACCCGCAATAATATAAACAGTTACAACCATTGCACCAACTAAACATACCAGGCCAGCAAAATCATACACGCCCAATAATATCAATTCATTCCTAATTTTTCGCTGGCGCTTAATTGTTCTTAATTCCCTATTAGTCATTTTATTCACCCTCTTTGTTTTATCTATACATAATAATTAATGCATATTGATGCAGCTGTCAATACATTATTATATATTATTTATATTTTATTTATATATTACCTATTGACAGTATATATAATATATATTAATAAGGTTACATAACCAAAACAAAGAGGGAATAAAACAATGCAAAAATATTCAATAATTTCAAGCCCGCAAACTTTAAATAATAGATATACTGTAAAATGCTTTAACAATTCAAACGCTATGTACGTTTTTTTAAATAAACAATGTGACAATAAATGGAGTGTAACAGAATATCCTTTTAAAAAGTCTGGAACTTATTTTTCACAATACTGTAGTAAAAACGGACAACGCTATATTAATACAAAAGAATTAATTTGTTAATAAGTTAATTTTAACATTAGCATTCTTTTGAATGCTAATTGTAGAATTTACTTAAACCAAAACAAAGAGGGATAATAAAATGACCAAAGTACACCATACAGTTTATAAGCCACGTTATGAAGCTTACATATTAGACACAATTACAGATACTAACGGCAATGAATTACCATCCAGGGAAGCCAAGGTTAAGCGCTTGTTTGATCGTATTAATTCAGAATGTGGTTGGAACATTGCCAGAATTGGCAAGCAAAAAGCGATTGCTGAATGGTTGTCTGGATTAGCTATTGATATTGAGTATTATTATGATGGTATTGTTGACCTTGCAATTAAGTTTGGTTCAATCGACGAAAACCCAAACGATAAATTATATAATAAAGTTTGTGAAAACTACTGGTTATTTATGGCAAACGTTATTTGTGGAATGGAGGAAAACAAATGAAAGATACAGTAAAAATAAAGCGTGAAGCATTGGAGCAGCTAACCGACTTTGTTCGTAAAGATATAGAAGTTGCACATTTAGAAACGTCCGATAATGAAGATTTAACATATATTATAAATGTGACAAACGCATTAATGGCTGGAAAATATTCGCTTGAACTATACAAAAATGAAAATCATGTTTTTATTGAGATAGATCAATTAGAATTTTTAACAGGCCAAACGCAAGACAGCTTTGATTTTATTGCACCAGATACAGATTGGAATTGCTTGTCCGATATGCTGGCAACTAATCTTTTAGCAAGCGCCATATTGGAGGCAAGGCAAGCAATGCAAATTGAGCCAGAAACAAAAGAGGAGCAAAGCGAATGAGGGTAGTTTCATTATTTGACGGGATGTCATGTGGGCAATTAGCATTGGATAGGTTGGGCATAAAACCAACTTATTTTGCAAGCGAGATTGATAAATATGCAATGCAAGTAACAAAAGCCAATTACCCCAATACACATTTTATTGGAGATGTCACAAAGGTTGACGCCAAGCTATTACCCAAGATTGATTTATTGCTTGGCGGTTCACCATGCCAAGGCTTTTCCTTTGCTGGCAAGCAATTAAATTTTGACGATCCAAGGTCAAAGCTATTCTTTGAATATGTGAGATTGCTAAAACAATTAAAGCCAAAGTATTTTTTACTGGAAAACGTGCGAATGAAAAAGGAAAGTCAAGATATAATAAGCGAATATTTAGGCGTCCAACCGATTGCAATAAATAGCAATCTTGTTAGCGCGCAAAACAGATATAGATTATATTGGACAAATATTCCAAATATTACGCAGCCTGAAGATAAGCAAATTAATCTTAAAGATATTATTGAAGATGGTGTTACAGACCGCACAAAATCACATTGCATTGACGCGAATTATTTTAAAGGTGGTAATTTAAAATCATACTTTGAAAAACACAGACGCCAATTAATATTTAGCGATGAGGGTTTATGTCATGTAGGCGATGCGGATCTAAAGGGTCATGGGTATGTTAGGCGTGTATATTCACCAGAAGGTAAAGCCCCAAGTTTATGTGCATCTTCTGGCGGCAATCTTGAACCTAAAATACTTGTTAAAGGTGCAAGGTTAGTTAATCGACGATTAGACGAAAATGGAAAACGTAAAGATTACGATAAAACAATACCAAATAAGCCACAGATTGAAGTTAGGGAAGATAACAATTCAAATTGTTTAACGACTGTAACCAAAGACAGCATATTGGTTGAAGATATGTCATGGCGTAAACTTACTCCTTTAGAGTGCGAGCGATTGCAAACTGTGCCAGATGGTTACACCAGATCAGTATCAAATACCCAAAGATATAGGATGTTAGGCAACGGCTGGACTGTTGACGTAATATCACACATTTTAAGCAATATGGAGCAAAACAAATGACAACTAAAGTAGTAGCACAACCTTGGTATGATATGGCTATCCAGGATAAATTTAGCATTCAAGTTGATGAATTAACATTTCATATATTAGACGAATTAGGCAAGCCAATTGTAAACGACGATTTGACGCCAATGAAATTTAAATCATTACGAGAATTAGATTTTATAACAGATTACATTGAGCTTGATGATTTGGAGGTTATCCAATGATAGTTACATTATCACGCAAAGAATTAAGCGATTGTAAACAAGCTGCAACTTTGCGCTGGCAATTAGCAAGGTTAAGCGGTGTCGTAAATCAAAGAAAAGATAAAGGCAGAACCGACCAGGATTTGGATATGCTTGGCCTTATGTCAGAATTATCGGTGGCAAGAATATTTAATATTAAACATAATTTATTCCAAATGGGTGTCGATGATGGTAGCGATATGTTTCTGCATAATATCTCAATTGATGTTAAATCAACATTTTACCCTACGGGCAAACTGTTGTTTAAATCAAAAGCAAGTTTTAAATCGGATTGCGCTGTATTGGCCTGCAAGATTGCACAAAACCAAATTAATGTTGCTGGCTTTATACCTAAGAAAGTATTTTTAGCACAAGCAGAACAACGTGATTTAGGACATGGCAAAGGGTGGATGATTGAGCAATCTGAATTAATGCCCTTATCAATGCTTTGGCAAGTTGCAACTGAACAAAAAATTAAGGAATTGAACACATGACTTTTTTTACACTTTTAAGCATTTCTTTGACTTTAGAAGGTGGATCGAACTTTGAGCAAATGTATGCCAGCGCAAAAGAATGTGGTGATGCATTGCCAGCAATATATTACGAATATTATCCACATTTTCCTGATGCAATGGGGCAATGCCTGCAAACAGATAAAGTTTCATCAATAAATATTAAACCAAAACTACGTCCAGAAGGGTTAAAATTATGAATAAAGATAAAGCAAATAATGTTGGTGGACAAAAGATTGTTTTTAACACCAATGATATTTTAAATGAAGTTTTTAAAAATCACATAAAGGATTTACAAAAACCAGAACGAACCAAAATGCCCGCATTAGATGATGATGGTAAATTTGTGAGGTATGAGTGATGAAGATAGCAGTTTGGTTTTCGTGCGGCGCAGCAAGTGCTGTGGCTTTAAAACTCACAGTAGACAAATATGGCGTGGAAAATGTACGCGCAGTAAATAATCCAGTTAAAGAAGAGCATTCCGATAATTTAAGATTTTTAAAAGATGTATCAGATTGGGTAGGTATTGAGATTGAGCAAGTCAAAAATAAAAATTTTCCAGGTGCGTCTGTTGTCGAAGTGTTTAACAAGAGAAAGGGAATGTCTTTCCCAATGGGTGCGCCATGCACAGTTGAATTAAAGAAAAGAGCAAGGCAACAATGGGAAGCGGAGAACCCTGTTGATTATCATGTACTTGGCTTTACTTTAGATGAGAAGAGAAGGCATGAAAGATTTATATTAACTGAGCGTAATAATGTTTTACCAATACTAATCGACGCTAATATGACAAAAGATGATTGTTTTAGATTTTTAGCATCTGCTGGCATAAAATTACCTAAAATATATGAACATGGCTTTCCAAATGCTAACTGTATTGGATGCGTTAAAGCAACAAGCCCTACATATTGGAATTTGGTTAGACGAGAATTTCCAGAAGTTTTTGAGGAAAGGTCACAGCAATCACGTAAACTTGGCTCAAAATTAGTTCGTGTAAAAAGTGAAAGAATATTTTTGGACGAACTTGACCCTAATGCAAAGGGTAGGCCAATGAAAACAATGCCAGATTGTGGTATTTTTTGTGAGGAAGAATAATGCCTATTGACCCCAGAACTGTGAGAAAAATTAAAATGGCAGCCGAAAAAGGTTTAACGCAAGCAGAAACTTCAAGGCTATTAGATATGAACCAAAGCTATATAGCACGAGCAAAAGCTTTATATAACATTAAATTTATAATGCATGAGGATAAATATGCACATTTCAGAAGCCCACAAGATGACATTGAGATTAATGAAAATGAACTCATTAATGATAGAGGACATGAAGAACCCAGACCCGACCAGGGACAGGAAATTTTACAGGTGGTTTTTAGAGGAGCAGCAATCCTTGATGGAATTGATGGAGTTGAAACTGAGAAGCCACCAAAAAACATCCAAGAACTTAAAGAAAGATTAAAGCAAAATGACGAGAAACACCATTACGAAATAATATATTCTTATAAGATGCAAGAATTTGAAAAACAGCAAATTAAGTTAGGATTAAGAACTGCATTACATAAGACTAGAAAAATACAAAGTTTATCAACATCAAGTGTAAATAAAAACATTGCGTTAAACTCGCAAAGCTTTCCCGCAAAGCATGAAATAGCAAAACAACAGCGTATTTTAAAATCAATTAATCGTGGTGGTAGATATACAACGTCAATGATTGCTAGGAATACAGGGTTAAGCGTTTCTTATGTAGCACCACAATTAAATGTGCTTTTTAATCAAGGTTTAGTCTTGCGTAGTAACGAAAAACAACCGCCTTTTATTGGCGCAATTGATGGTAAGAAAACTTTTAGATATGTTTATTTTAAAAAAAATAATGAATAGTATATTGCACCAATATGATTTATATATATAAGTAAGGTTAAGCAACAGAAATGGAGAATAAAATGGACAAGAAAAGATTAATAAGTTTTAGTGATAACCAAGATCAAGCAATAAGTGAGGCAGCGCATAAGAGTGGATTATCATTCACAGCATATGTTCGTATGGCGGCACTTATGCAAGTGACAAAGCAGGGTGTTGAAGTAAGCCCACCAAAGGAAGATTAATATGCTTTCAATATTTGGTATTGATCCAGGATATAGTGGTGCGATTGCGATTTATTGGCCTGAAGCCAATAAACTCGAAATTCACGATATGCCAATAATGTTAAATCATTCTGGCAAGAATATTATAGACTGTCATACATTGCTTAACCTTCTTGAGCCTGAAACAAAAAACAGGTTTGCAGTAGTAGAGCGTGTGAGTGCAATGCCAGGACAGGGTGTATCAAGCGTATTTAGGTTTGGTGAGGGTTATGGGATGTTGCAAGCATGTATTGCAGCTAACAAGCATCCATTGCATTATGTAACGCCCGCAAAATGGAAGAAACACTTTGGTTTAAACAGGGACAAAGGTGTAAGTAGAAGTAAAGCAACCGAGCGTTTCCCAGAATATGCTCAATTATTTAGTAGAGTCAAAGATGACGGACGTGCAGAAGCCGCTTTGATTGCATTATATGGGGCTGAAAATTTTAAATAGAGGAGAATAAACTATGACTATGATTTTAAGTAATAAAATGAGCAATGAAGAGTATCATGCACATGAGAATATATCATCAAGTGATTTAAAGGCAGTAGCCAGCACAACATTACGTCACTGGAAGGGTAAAGTACGCAAAGAAAACCCTGCCTTTGATTTAGGTACGGCAGTACATGCGATGCTACTTGAGCCAGAGAAAGATTTAATTTTACGTGGGCCAGAGACAAGGCGCGGTAAAGCGTGGAGTGAAGCCAAAGAGGATGCAGAGAAGCAAAATAAGCTACTTCTGACCGAGGCTGACTATGATTTAGCATGTGACATGGCTCAAGAGTGTTTAACGCACCCTATGGGAGCTAAATTATTGAACAACAAAGAGTTGATTACAGAAGCGTCATTCTTTGTAACGTGTCCTGAAACTGGATTAGGGCTTAAAACTAGGCCTGATGGGTTTTTAGCATCTGCTGGCTTAATTCTTGATGTAAAGACATGCCAAGACGCAAGCTTAAATGGGTTTTCCAAGGCTTTGAGGAATTTTAATTATTCTTTGCAACAAAGTTTTTACAGATATTGTTTAGAGATTGAAGGTATTAAGATTTCTAATTTTATATTTATTGCAATTGAGAAAGAAAAACCACATGCAACAGCATGTTATGAATTGTCAGATAAATATGACAGGTATGCACGCCAAGAAATGATGCAAACATTACACAAGATAAAGCGGGCAAAAGAAACCAATGATTACAGCACTGGTTGGCCTGATTTAGAAACATTATCTCTACCACCTTGGTTGGATGGCGAGATATAATTTATCCCAGCGTGAGGGTGTCACGTATTTTTAAGGAGTTTGCAATATGCAACACATGATAAGCGGTGTAACCGCACTGTACCCTAGACTAAATGGTACATATAAATTTGATACACAAGAAAACAAAAGCGTTAAGTGCCATGCACTTGATGAGGGCGCAGCTTTTGAAATGTCATTTAAATTAAATGATACACAAGCAAAGGAGCTACATCAAATATGCTCACAAGCTTATGCTAATGCGGCGGCAATGGATACAAAACGTAAATGGCCTGATAAGCCAACTAACTTACCATACAAGAGAAACGCAGATAATGAGATTGTTGGTAAGTGTAAGTTAAAAGGATCATATGGTGGGGATGTTACACAACCGCCAAAGCAAGTAGACGCAGCACGTAATAGATTACCAGATGATTTTATGCTGACAACAAACTCAAAAGTTAATGTTGCAGTTATGATAGTGCCTTACAATACTGGTAGTTTGAATGGTGTTTCATTGCGTTTGCGGGCAGTACAAGTATTAGAGCTTGCAGAGTTAGAAGGCGGAGATGATCCATTTGATAAGGTAGATGGATTTGTGTCACCTAATACAGATGCAGTATTTAGTAATACACAACCAGCACAGCCGATTAATGGTCAAGATTATGATCCATTTGCAGCTAGTGTAGCTTCACAAGCACCAACTTCTAATGATTTAGATGATGATATTCCCTTTTAAATGAAAATGCCTCTCGCTTTAAAAATGTCCAATAAATAAGCGAGAGGCATGAAATACCCCAAAACAAAAGGAATAAAAATATGATACATAATAATAAAACAGAAAGCAAGTTTCCCGCAGCTATTTGGTCAGAGTTTGGTTTAAAGATAATACAGGGTTTAGAGTTAAAGAAAACTTCTCAAGGCGAATATCACGGCCCATGCCCTAGTTGTGCTGGTAAAGATAGGTTTTGGATAAAAGAGCATAATGGTGAGGTGTTAGTTCATTGCAGAAAGTGTAATGATTTCAAGGGGATAAAAGATAGAATGAGAGATATGTCTCTTTGGCCTACAGAAAATCATGTAAGTTCTATACAAGTAGTTCGTACTGATAATATACTATGGCCTGAAAGGGATACTAAGATTACACATCCTTACCTTGATAAAAAGAAATTAAATTTAAACAATGCAATCATTGATGGTGATAACTTATGTGTACCTATCATTGACCCAAAGGGTAAACGTGTAGGCCATCAACTTATTACGGCTGAAGGCCGAAAGAAGTTTTCATACCAAATGCCAGTGACAGGAAACTTTAGTGTTGTTGGGGGTCAAATAGTTGATTTTGCTTATGTTGCTGAAGGCTGGGCTACTGCTGCAACAATATATGAGGCAACAGGCAAGCCATGTGTTTTTGCATTAAACGCAGGTAATATACCAGCAGTTGTTGATAATCTTTTGCAGGCCAAACCTGATTGCACGTTTGTTGTAGCAGGTGATAATGATGAGGCTGGTATAAAAGCATGTGAAAGAGCGCAAGAGGATCATGGTGTAGAGTACATACTGCCTGACATGGAAGGTTGGGATTATTCTGATATGTGGTTAGAGCGTGGGCCAGATGAAACAGCACAAGCATTAAAGATTGAAAGTGTAATAAGCCAGGTATTCTTTCCATATGACGCAAAGCCACAGCTATCTAGCAATTACTTAATGAAAGGTTGGTTTGGTGAAGGTCAGATGTCAGTTATATATGGCCCATCAAATGTAGGTAAATCTTTCTTTGTATTGGATATAGCATGGCACATCTCTGCCAGTGAAGCGTGGAATAATAATAAAGTTTCTGGTGGCAGTGTATTATATTTAGCCACTGAAGGGGGTATGGCATTTCATAATAGAGTTGTAGCTATGAGACAGCACTATTCTCTCCACAAAGACGTTAAATTAGCTGTCAGGCCATCTCCAGTAAATATGCTTGATGCAGATGTAGATATGAATGTGCTGGCTAAGTTATGTCGTGAGGTTTCACGAATACATGGGCCTGTTAAAATGATTGTAATAGATACTTTATCAAGAGCTATGTCTGGTGCAAATGAGAATAGCCCAGAAGATATGACAAAGTTTATTGGTAATTGCGATAAGTTACGTGAGCTTACTGGAGCGCATGTTGCTACAGTACATCATTCAGGAAAAGACAAGGCGGCAGGCGCAAGAGGCCATAGTTCTTTGCGAGCTGCAACTGATACTGAAATAGAATTAGATTACAATGAAGAGACAGGATTGCGTACTGCAAAAGCCACCAAGCAAAGGGATTTGGAAACTGGAGCAATATTTAATTTTAAATTAAAAGTTATAGAGCTAGGCCAAGATGATGATGGTGATGCAGTTACAACATGCGTAATAGAGAAAGCATCATCTGAAGAGGTAGAAGAGGCAAGTCGCCCGCAAATAAAAGGTAAAAACCAAACTTTACTTCGCAGTGTCTTTAAACAGTTAAGATCAGAAGGTTTAGGTAATCCAAACCCTGGTGGTGTTGGCTGGCCTGAACCAAGGGCTTACCATGTTATATCTGAAGAAACTGTTAAGGATCACTTTATTGGGAAATGCAGTAGTGCAAGTAATCCCAAGACAAGTTACAAGCAAGCTTTAACTTCACTTATAGGATCAGGTCATGTAGCACTAAATGACGGGTTTATGTGGTTTACTGATAATAGCGGTAAAGCGAAGCAAAGGATTGAATAATGAAAGAATACAGCAACATTAGATCAGATGTTTTAATGCAGGCTTTAAACTTAATTAATGGTGACAGGGAAAAAGATTACGGCACGCCAAAAGAAAACTTTAATACAATAGCAGAAATGTGGACAAGTTATATGGGGCATAAAGTTGATGCATCTGATGTTTGTAATATGATGGTATTGCTTAAAATGGCAAGATTACGCAATGGTGGGCATATTGATTCCAGCACAGATGCAGCGGGTTATGCTGCATTGGCTGCGGAGATGTCAGACGCTTGCAAAGAGTAGCATATTTAGGTTATGCTTAATTAAGCGGGTTTCTCCTCCTCCAACACTTGATTGCTCAGTGTGACCCGCTTTACTAGGGCTGTGCCTTTCTCCCTCCCTCTTCGGCACAGCCCACTTTTATAAGGCTATGACGTGTCAGACTTTAATATAAAACTTACATTAGATTTAACGTGCGAAAATAGTGTTGAAGCTGATGAGGAGCTTGACCTGCTTTGTGATTATATATCTGACAGACTGTTAATCACAGATCAAAGGACAGTTATGCAGGCATTGGCAGAATTGATTATTGAACTACATGACCAAAGTATATTTGATAAAGATACATTGCATTGATTTCGTGTGAGCAACGATCTGCCCGACATTGCCCACACGTTTTAATATGGTTTATACACACTACATACAAGCAGTTTATTTAAACTTCAAAGCTATTTATAACTTGATTTAATAATTCGTTTTCATTGTCAAATGCTTCTGGGTGTAAGCGAGTTGATGTTTTCTTAATTATCTTATCATCACCCCGAACCCAATAAACTTTGTTTATTTCGTAAGCCACCAAAGCATATATATCTGATTTTTTCTTACCTTCTACAGAACTCGTATGCCATCTATATTGATTGCGATTTCCTGATTTTGTATTTGCTGTTTTGATTTGCAGGGTCAGTAGCTTA
>Ga0102810_1000941_pt1 | contig 10820 bp, 18 predicted proteins | sample ColrivemetaGS573_FD_84506 | JGI IMG/M metagenome (GOLD analysis project Ga0102810, IMG submission 84506) | Estuarine microbial communities from the Columbia River estuary - Ebb tide ETM metaG S.573 | ecosystem: Environmental > Aquatic > Marine > Intertidal zone > Estuary | place: USA: Columbia...
AGGGCAATACAAGCCAAAAGACGCTTGTAGCCAGATCGCTGATCTTTTCTACATCTTTTGTATCTACGTAAAGCCAGAGCATCGCGAGCACTGAAACTAATGGAATAGAAGCCAATAGCGCGCCAATAAAAGAACTGCGTTTGGCAATCTCGGATATAGCTACAATTAGCGCTGTTGTTATTGCTATTTTGGTCAGATAGTAGATCAATTAATTCACCAGTTCATTTTTTGCAATATAGCATTTTACTTAAGTGGCGCGTACGCGGCACGCACTCATTGAAGGCCCATAAGCCCGGAACGAACTTCAACAGCTTGTTACGCTCGCGCCTTTCAAATGGCGCTTCTTAAAAGCTTAATTCAGAAATTATATTTACCGTTTATTGGCTTTCTTTTCCTTTTTTTCATTACGCTTTTCTTTCAATGTTTTTTCAGATTTCTTTTTACCTGTTTTTTGCGCATCGCGACCTTTAGCCATCACTCTCTCCTTGCTACTTGTTAACTACTAAACGCCTTTAACCAGATTGGTTCTGGTACATAACATTTGAATTAAGCGGTGTACCACTTTTCCGCATTCTTTTTAAACGACTGGTTACATGCTGAACATCAGCATTCGGTAAGACTTACTGCAAGCCCGCCTAATGATGTTTCCTTATACTTATGTGACATTACCAGCCCGGCTTGCTTCATCGCTTCAATACAATTATCCAGTGGCATGAAGTGACTGCCGTCACCTCGAAGCGCAAGAGATGCTGCCGCATACGCTTTGATAACTCCAAAACCATTTCGTTCGACACATGGCACTTGAACAAGTCCATTTACGGGGTCACAAGTCATACCAAGGTGGTGTTCAAGTGCAATCTCAGCCGCGTTTTCGACCTGTCGAGGTGTGCCCCCACGAATTGCACACAAGCCCGCGGCGGCCATTGCTGCCGCTGAGCCGACTTCACCCGACAGCCCGCTGTATTTGGCCTGTTTGGAGGTCTTGTCAGGCGATTTTTCGTGCTTTAATTGCATAAACTAGCGGCACTTGCTGCCCCTTGTGTAACATTTGATAGCCCTTTCCAGAAACATGTTCAAGACCTTCAAAGCAATTGTACGGACTGTACGGGTACTCTTTAAAATGCTCGATACTCAAGCCGGCTGAAATTAAGGCATTAATGACCTCACTTAAAGAGTGTGCCCACGTTACCATTTTTAATTTTGTACCATCACAGTTCTCCGTGTATGTCCCCTCATCTTCAACATCCGGCTCAGACCGAGGAAAATACGAGTAACCGCTGAGTAAATCATTAAACGCATGAAACTCTACAAGGTGAAACTCCCCACCCATTGCCAATGAGCTGGAGATTGTTTTTGCCCAAAGATTCAGGTCAGGGAGCCAGCAAAGAACACCGTAAGAAGTAAATACAATATCGAATTCTTCTGTGCTTTCATTACCAAACTGATAAATATCACTGGCAACAAACGTTGCGTCTAACCCTAGCGCTGATTTGAGTTTATTGGCCTGTTCAATTGCCTCTGTCGACAAATCAACCCCTGTAACTGTTGCCCCCAGCCTGGCCCATGACAACGTATCTTGCCCAAAATGACACTGGAGGTGTAAAAGCCTTTTTCCTTCAACATTACCAACTTGCTCAAGCTCGATGGCGTTAAGTGATGAGCTTCCGTCTTTGAAGGCTTCTACATCATAAAATTTTGAACCAAGATGCACCTTTGTTCGCTTGTCCCAGGCATCCTTATTGATATTTAAATAATCGATGTTCTACTCCGACCAATATACTCCACTAATCGCAAAATACTTATAACCAGTGGAAGGCACCAATGAGCTTGCCGCGCGGCACCGCCACTGTTCACACCAATCGCTTAACTGCCTTGTTATGCGTCTTTATTCAACCGCCGTTGCTTCTATCTCAACCATGAGACCGGGGTGAAAAAGGCCAGCAACGGCAAGTACTGTTGAAGATGGTTTGCAGCCAGCCATTGCAACACGAGCACCGAATGACGGCGCGGCATGTAAAAACTCAGCCATATCGGTTATGTAGTAATTTAACCTGACGACGTTAGCCAGTGTCATGCCTGCATGACTCAATACAGTTTCAAGGTTGTCTAATGCCTGATTAATTTGTTTGGCCATATCGCCAATATGTATGGGGGCGCCACTTTCATCTACTGATGTCTGGCCGGAACAATAAACAACACGCTTTGCGCCTGGCACTTCAATCGCTTGAGAAAAACCAAGCTGATCTTGCCATTTCCATGGATTGATTTCTTTCATTTCGGTCATTCCTGTTCTCCTGTTGGTTTTTTGATTTTCTGTTAACGGTATTAACGCGTAACCTTTGAATTAACCGGCGCAGCGTCCGGTAGAGGGGCGCAGGCCCGGAACGAACCTGAACGACCTGTTAGCTGTGACTGTCATGCTTGGCGCTGGTTTAGGGACGATTAAGCTCAATTTTTTTGGATGTTCGACAATAAAAATCACCACCCATTTTTCCTACAGAGTCTACGCCACTTTGGTTTATCGCACCGTCAACATACAAGTCATCCCTAACGTAAACAAATTTAACATCCAGAAGAATAACTGTTCCGCCCGCAGGTAAATCCCCTATAGAGATGACTTCCCTTAACGCGCACTCGTAACGAATGGGTGATTGTTTAACTGAAAGAGGTGCTACTTTATAGCTGGCACAACTTTCAATGTCCGCGTAATCAAACTCGCTTTTGCCCTTTGCAATGCTCGCGCTGGTGGCGTTCAGTTTTTCTAATAAAGTAAAGTTCGATATATTAACTACGCATTCATTCGTTTCCATTAAATTCTGTAATGTATCTTTATCAAAACCACTCCTCTGGGTTACTTGTGTATAAAGAAGCACAGGAGGATTACAGCTCGCGACCGTAAAAAATGAATACGGGGCTATGTTATCAACCCCGTTTTTTGAGCGCGTACTAATCCAGGCAATTGGCCTGGGAGTAACTCCGCCATTTAAGAGTTGGTATTTTTCCTGGACGCCCAGTTCTGATACATCAAAAATCATGTGTTATCCATCGACGTGCTCATCCTGTTAATGGTTAAATTAATACAGAGTATATTTTACGCGTTGTTATACAGCTAAGGTTTGCAATGAGCGGGCCGCGGGGGTCGCAGGGCTGCGGGAGTCCGCTCTATGGAAAAGTTAGAGGCTTGCGTGGCTTGCAACAAGTTTTTCATAGCAGACACTCGTGGGGTCGTTTATATACTCGCCGAACGGCGGAATTCGCTCGAAGCCGCAGGACTCGTACAAGGCCATCGCCGGCTGTTGCCGGTTTCGAGACGCATGATTTTGTACTGCATATTAGCCGCCTCACGTTCCAGGGCCTTGAGTATCTTTTAAGCCAGACCGAAGCGGCGGAAATGCTTGAGAACGTACATACGGCGAATTTCCACGGCACTCTTGTCGATCGGGCTCAGGGCACCGCAAGCGACTGGTCTTTCGCCTTCATAGGCGATGAGGTAAATTCCGCCGCGAGAGGTGGGCGCATTGCCGGGCCATGGCGAAGACAGACGCCACCACGATAAATGTTGCAAATACCGCCAGAGCAGTTGACATATATTTTCGACTTTGGCGCATTACGCTTGAACTAACTGGCGCAAAGAACAACGACTACCGCGGTAATGCGCCCTTGTACTTTCCCGCGTCCGGTTGAGTGATTTGTCAGGTGTTGCCAGCAAGATATTTGGCTGCCATTTGCAGGCCGGGGCGCTCGTCATCCCAAATCATATTCACGACCCGCCAGGTGTTACCGTCGTTGTAAAACTGGATGCTATTGATGCCGCGTTTGATGAAGTCAGTTCTGTCCGCGTCACGCCAGGCTTCGTATGTACTGAATGCGTGTGCAATGTTGCCAAACACCTCAATGATGTTCTGGACTTCAACCTCGAAGAAGGCGCGGCCAGCCATGATGTTCTCGAAGTTTTCTGAATAGTCTGCTGCACAAATGACGGTAGCTTGAGAGTTTCCAAGTTCGTCTACAGAAGTGCGAATCATGTGCGCGTAGGGCATAAAGAGTTCCGCTTCCCGCTTCCAGTCAGGCTGGTGGCCGGCTGGACCGGAAATTATGGAGTACAGCTCTGTAATCAGGGCCTGAATTTGATCTTCTGCGGTCATCATACTGTTCATGGTAACACCTAACGTTTGAGTTAAGCGGCTGACAAACCGCGCAGCGGCTTCAAGCCCCGTGAAGGGCCTCAGGCCCGAAACGAACTTAAACTACTTCTAAAGAGTTCCAGATAAACTGAACGAATAAACGCTCCTGGGCGTGGCGGGTTGTGCATAACTATTGGTGGTAATCCTCATAGTCTAAAACACAAGCATTTCCTTCTCGAAACTCAAACGTGATTCGCCAACTGCCACTAACTCTGACCGACCAACCCCGTCCTTGTCACCACTTAAGGTAATTCCGACACCACATTAATTGAAACCACACAGCGCTAAATCGCCGCTGATAAACCCGCCCCTCTCGACAAACTTGTTATGTGAGTTCTATAGCTGGTGAATTTCGCTTTTCCAGAACTATTGCTTCTTTAAAGCTTCTTTCTCCATTTCTTTTTTAATCATCTGATCTTTGATAGTTGATCCTCCAGAAAAAACGAAGACTCCCAAAGCATGAAAAAACACGCCAATGCCCCATCCAATAAGCGGCCACTTGAACCAAAGGGGCTCGGGAGTTGTGCTTAAATTAATAATGATGAGCAGAACACTTACAGCTATGTAGACTGATAGATGAATGTAAAACCCATACTTTGCTTCTACTTTTTTTTTCGCTCTTTGGTATGTTTCCTGATTTTCCATAACGTATTTCTCCAAAGTGGTTAATACTCACACACATAACGTCTTAGTTATCTTCCATTACACATAGCCCACTTGTGCTGCGATGGACACCAACAGAACTTCAATCCCGCCGATCGTTCCAAAATACGTTTATAAGTTTTCGTTATTACAATCCTTTTTTTCGGTTCAATCTGCATCAGCCTGAATACCCATATGGTCGCAATAAACACTGCCGTCCAGTATAAAACCCAGGTTTTTTGACAACGAATACCGCACCAAAAACGCCAAATAGTAAGATAAACACTGATCGCTAACCTCGATCTATTCCCGACCGACTCAGTTTATTTGATTTCGAAACACCCACTTGAGTTCACTCCAGAAAGACAATGCAACCGCTTACCACACCGCGGAGAACGTCGTTGATTTCAAAACACGAGTGGCCCGCGGCTCCAGCGCAACGGTTTGGTGTTCCTCTGTATGATTCGGCCGTTGATTCCGTTTGTATCGAACCGTGAACGACCGTGCGCGGCCGGTCTGTATTCCAGTTTCTTTGGAAAGTCGTGATCTGTATTCTTGAGGACAGCATGCTTTTCAGAGCATGATGTTGGCTTGATGTTGGCTTGAAAGGGGCCGGATATTTGTTGTGCTTCACCTTCGCGAAAAATAATCGGCGGCGACGCGAAGTTTTGGCCCCATCGCAATTTAGTTTAGATTTTAAACTTTGAAAAGACGTATTTCCCGTCCGGTTGATTAAATTGTTATGTGAAGTGTGTTTTTTGATCGTTTATTAAATTCAACGCCGCGTTCCTTGACCTTGTGACCCTGGTCTCTATGGGGATTTCTCTGATAAAAACTTCCCACATCCTGACCATCCCGAATTGTAGGTCTTCGGGGCAAACGTAGATTGTTTTTGCTCCATTTCTTTGAAGGTAGTCTCCAGCTTTTTTAACCAATGACCTGAGAAATGCAGTGGTTTTATTGTCAATTGATAGTTGTGAAAGATCATAAACTGCATTGATACTTGGTGGATATTCCGTTGAATTAGTTATTTCATCAAGGATCATGACGAAACCATTTCTTTGAAGTGTGCCTTAAATTTCTATAATAATATGAGATTCCGGAGGCGAATAGATTATTTTATAAGTCATATCCTGCGCCGTTCGATTGTTAGTTTTTGCCACATAACGTTTTAGTTAAGCGACTCAGAAAGGCGCAGCCTTTTGGGGTCCAGTGGAGGCGTGCAGCGCCGGAACGTACTTGCACGATTTGTTATCTTTCATTCGTAATGTGTCCACATGCGTAAGACCTTTACCACATGCTCTTCTGTCAGAACTTGGTATACCAACCGGCGTTGAATATTGATTCTCCTAGAGTAGGCACCCTCCAAATCGCCAACCAGTTTTTCGAATTGTGGTGGATTCTGAAATGGATCTTGCTCAAGAAGTGATATGAGTTCTATCACTTTTTTCTTAAGATTGCTTTTAGCGATTTTCTTCGCGTCTTTCTGAGCATGCCTGGTATAGACAACTCTCCAGCTCACCAATCAAGCTCCGATTCACACTCCTCAACAGCAGTATCCATCCCTTCTCGGATGGACTCCCTCATACCTGGAATAGATAAGAGGTACATTGTTTCCTGTACCGACGCCCAGTCTTCCTCTGATACCAAGACGGCACTGTTGCGTTTACCTGTAATTCGGATAGGAACGTGCGACTCGGCCGCTTCATCAATGAGGCGGTAAAGTTTTGCTCGTGCTTCGCTAGCGGTTAAAGTGCTCATCTAATAAGCGTACGTTAATGCGTACGTATTGTCCAGTAAAGATAACGTTTGAGTTAAGCGGCGCAGCGGAGCTGCGTCCGGTAAGCGAAGCGAACGAACTTGAACGATTTGTTAACTGATTCTATAGACATCACGCCGATGACCAATTTTAACAACCACAATTATCAACTCATTATCCCGTATCTCATAAAGAATCCGATAGACACCCTGACGGATACGATACTTCTCCTGACCGGAGAGTTTTTCTACGCCAGGAGGCCGTGGCTCCGCTCGCAGCGCTTCAATCCGCTTTAAAATTCTTGCGATATCCTTTTTTGGAATCTGACGCAAGTCCTTTGCAACGGACTGCTTGAATATGACCTCAAAGCTTCCCATGAGCCTTTAGATCATTCAGCAGCTCTTCATAAGTAATTGTTGGTTCGCTTATTCTTTTATCATAGGCCTCTAAATCTTCCTGATCTTCCTGCAGTACATTGCGAACTGCCTCATTTACAAGATCCGATACAGATCGGTGCGTAAAGGCCGCCTTCAACCGCAAGGCTTGGTGAACTTCAGGTTCAAAATAGACCGTTGATCGTTTGGATGTGTCGCTCATAGATTTTTCCTCCATAAGCCACTTTAACGTTATAGCGCTATAACGTCAAGACGTTAGCACATACACAGTTAACGTTTGAGTTAAACGGCCCAGAAAGACGCAGCCTTTTGGGGTTCGGTGGAGGCGCGCAACGCCGGAACATACTTAAACGCCTTGTTATACGCTTCTCTCAATGCAATACGTCTGGAAATTTCCATCAATCGCATTCTCTCCAATTCTTCTTCTCGTCTCTGTTCGCTGCCTTTAGCTTTCTGAAGTGGGCATTCCCCATCAAGTAATACTTTGAGACTCATGAGATGTTCTTTTGCGATAGCTTGATACTCTGCATCCGAAATCAAAATCTCTACCGTGAGCGTGCTTGGCTTATTGCCGGTGATTGTTTTGATTGCATCAGATAATTCATTTTCAACCTGGTCGTGGTCCTGGCCTATGACGGAAAAACCAGGTATTTCTAAAATCGTGATAGGTGCTTGATTTTCGATTTTGACTGCATCCAAAATCCTATTCCCCCAAGCTTCACAGTCTTTCACTGCCCCTCTGACAACGATATAACCACCCTCAACGGCCGTTTGTGCCATACCGATAATTGGGCTGGTAAGTAGCAAAATGTAGAGAATTATTTTCATAGCGTATAACGTCTTAGTTAAGCGGCCCAAAAGGGCGCAACCTTTTTGGATCCGGTGGAGGGCCGCAGGCCCGGAACGCACTTGAACGATTTGTTAGGCATTTGCTTAACCTGACACCGCTGCATAAATTAAAAAAGCACCAAAAAACAATGAAACTAAACCCATTGGCCTGAATGTATTTTTAAACCTATGTGCAGACCATACTGCGAATTGCTTATGTTTTGAAGGAGGTGTTAGTAAAAGACCTACACCAACAGTAAGTAGTAAGTAACCAATAGCCAACATTAGTGTGGGGTAGAGCGTCTGATCAGCAGACACAATGAACACTACGCCAAAGGCAATCCTGCTCAGAATTTCGAATGGATGGAAATAGGACTGTTCACTAAATTTTACTATTCCTCTCGACCAATATTCGGGACTGGCTATCATCACAATGCTAAGCAACATTAACAAGAGTCCAAAAAAGGTAATGAGGTACATTTAATTCCTCACTATATGCCTAACGTTTGAGTTAAGCGGCGCAGCGGAGCTGCGTCCGGTGGAGCCAGCTTGCTGGCGCAACGAAGTTGAGCGTTTTGTTATGCAGCTGCAAATTCAACGTGCCGTACCTGCTCTAGTTGGGCATTCTGTTTGGCTTGCCAGAGGTCGTAGTGATCCTGCATCGCAAGCCAACTCTCTGGTGATCTTCCCAGTGCCTTAGACAGTCGCAAAGCCATATCAGGACTGATCCCACTTTTACCAGTAATCACTCTATTCAGAGTAGATGGCGAAACAGCAAGACTGTCGGCCAAGGCACGTGCACTCATGCTGAAGGGTTCAAGATAAACCGAGCGAATAAACTCTCCCGGATGCGGTGGGTTGTGCATAACCATTAGTGGTAATCCTCGTAATCTAAAACAAAAGCATTTCCTTCTCGGAACTCGAATGTGATTCGCCAGTTGCCACTAACCGAAATAGACCATCTTCCCTTCAGTTTGCCCTTGAGCGTATGCAATTTGAAACCTGGGATGTCCATATCATCTATTTCCTGCGCCGTATCGAGTGCCAATAATTGCATTCTCAAACGACTAACATGAATCGTCTGGACACCAGAAGCTTTACCTGTTTCATAAAGGCGCTTTAGCCCTTTGTGTCGAAATGACTTAATCACAGCATTAGTATAGCGCGTTGCGCATCACGCAACAACTGCCTATATAACGTTTGAGTTAAGCGGTGCCGGCATCGCCGGCGTCCGTGTTTAATGATTTGTTATGTTTCACTTCAAAGCCCCGCTCGGTTGCTCCTGACAGGAAATATGCTCCTTCGCATCGAGTTGGGAAGCTTCGGCCGGATAAAGTACTGCTACCCGATTCTCCGAAAGACCCTCTAGCCGGCCCCAACAGTTTCCTTGTGCATCGATGCGAGCGTTTGGCGCATAAATCATCACCTCAGCTTCGCCATTGTTGGTGATGGTGTTACCTCGCAGCACAACGTCATATTCACTCTCCTCCGGCTGCCCTTCACTTAGCAGGGACAGATCGCCAAATTCGAGTCCGGATCGGCCTGCGCCCTCAATCCTGCTGTTCCTGATCCGAAGCTTGTAATTGCCCACCGTGGGCAAGCGATCCTCCAGGAGCATTGACGCTCCGAGCCATACGTTGGCGGCCACATCCTCAAACCCACTGACTGCGCCCGCGTTACGAATTGAGCTTCCCTCGATCTCGATTGAAACCCGCCCTTCGTTGACGCGAGATGGGTCGGCTGACTCGAGATTTACAAGCGTGCCTTCAACGTTCATTTGGCCGGCGCCTTCAATCACTGAATCACCGATATAGAGGTTGATCTCTGAAGGGCTTTGCATGACGGCCATAACTATTCCGTCTTGACCCACGGGTCCGCTATAAACCCGTTCTACTCGGATGTCAGCATGTGCACCACCACTTGCAACGACCATGATATTTCGTCCGGACCGGCTCAGACGACCCCAAACCTGAGAGTCGGTCACATCAAGCTGCACTCTGGTTTCAGGGTCTCTGACGAGAGCGGAGATTCCAGCGTCGAAGAATCCGATTTTCGTTCCGCCCTCCACTCGTGTGTGGCTTACAGACAGTGAGCTTTGCGTAGAATCCGACGATAAGGATACGATTCCGAAACCCGAAGACAGCGTAACAGCCGAAGAAGCTACTTGTACTTTGGCCGGTAACTCAGAATGAATAAACACCATTCCACCATGTGGCAGCGACCCAGGCAGGGTAGGGTATTTAGCTTCTATGTACGATTCAGATTGATTCGCAGCGTGCACATCAACACCATTAATATGGATTGAGGATGCATTGAACCCATAGATTCCGCTCGCGAAAGCTGCTTCAATTCGGACGTTCGAAACATGGTTGTTGCTGGCAAGTATGATCCCGCAGCCTCTGTTTCTTGTCGCGTCTGAGTTCGTAATTACGGGCTTGTGCCCATCCTTGGTGAGACCGATCAGGGTCTGTCCGGCCTTAAGCGAAAGCCCACTTTCTAATGCGGAATCACTCGACAGTAGGAAAATAGTGTCCCCAGCGACACTCTTGCGCTCGAGCATACTTGATGAGCCTATTGGGTTCGCTAGGTTTTTGCCGTCTCCGGTGGCCCCTGCTTGTACGAACCAAATATTCGCAGGTCCCTTTGTATGAGTGGGCGTCGCTGCCCAAAGAGTCGAGAAGGTAAATGCAATAATTAACGTGATTTGACCAAGGCCTTTAATCAAAACAAATCACTGAGATTTATGCGGTTGTTTATCATTGAAATCCTTAAGTATGCGTAGGAGTGCCTATCAAACATAAAGTTTGAGTTACGCGGCGCAGCGGAGTTGTGTCCGGTGGAGCCAGCTTGCTGGCGGAACGTACTTGAACGTTTTGTTATGCGGCGACGCTGACAATTTCGACAGTTGATAAGGGTGGAGGAATACACTCGCCCTGCTCCTGAAGCCCTTGCAGATGAAGTTCGATAGCCTCCTGAATAAGTTGGACTACTTCGGCCCTTGTTTCACCAACG
>Ga0102810_1000942_pt1 | contig 10820 bp, 10 predicted proteins | sample ColrivemetaGS573_FD_84506 | JGI IMG/M metagenome (GOLD analysis project Ga0102810, IMG submission 84506) | Estuarine microbial communities from the Columbia River estuary - Ebb tide ETM metaG S.573 | ecosystem: Environmental > Aquatic > Marine > Intertidal zone > Estuary | place: USA: Columbia...
ATTGAAGCTGTTGAAGTAAAAACCGACGATAGTATTTATTTAGTAAAAGTAAGCAGCAGATTGCGTTATACCATATCTAGTTATGAGAATACTGATGAATTAGAACTTAATGACGCTGGCCATGTGATAATAAATGAAGATTTGAAAAATGAAGTTATTAATGAAGATGAAGAAGAGTAATTACAAATAGCGTTCTTTTATGACTTGACAATGATGGCGTTCATGACCTATAATAACAAAACCAATGGCTCTAACCGACATATTATCATTGTCTGCCAGGCCAATTTTCATTAACATTTCATTTGTAAAACTATCAAATAGACTTATTGTAGTTTGTCTTAGGTTAGTATATTCTTTTATAAGTGATTCTTTACTTCTTCGATTAGCTAAACTTGATGGAGTATACTGATTTTCATCATATCCAGGTAAATTATTTTTATCACCTCGAGCAAATCGCATAGCACGATAAGCAAATACGCGCTCAGCATCAATTAAATGCTGGATAATCTCTTTAATTGTCCATTTGTCTTTTGCATAGACGTACTCCAACTTACTTTCTGGAATCATCTCGAAAAAAGATAATGTTTGATTGAAACTTGATTGTAATCCATCTTTCAAATCAAAGGCTAAAGCTTTGTTGATATAAGTCAAAAAATAAGGCTTGTACTCTTCTGTTAACAATTCTGATGCTTTCATACTATAGATTTCAACTTATTAAAAGTAATAAAAAAAGCACTTACCAGGGCTTAAATAAAATATTTCAATTTATTACAATTCATTAAAAATAGAATGCATTAAACGTTTTTTATCATTAATACTTTCTTCTAATGATATCATTGTTTCAGTTCTATATACACCTTCAATATCGTCGAGCATGAAAATTATATCCTTAGCATTTTCGGTGTTTTTTGCTCTAATTTTACAGAAAATATTGAATTTACCAGTGGTAATATGAGCCACAGTCACATATGGAATATTATTAATGCGCTCTAAAACAAATTTAGTTTGATGAGTTTTCTCTAAAAAAATTCCTATGTAAGCAATAAAGGTATAACCTAGTTTTTTATAATCTAATGTAAGTGAAGATCCTTTGATAATTCCAGCATCTTCCATTTTTTTTACACGTACATGAACAGTTCCAGCTGAAATCAATAGTTTTTTTGCTATATCAGTAAAAGCAGTTCTTGTATTATCAATTAGCAGGTCTAGAATCTGGTGATCTATCTCATCAAGTTTAATTTTAGCCATTTTATTGTATTTTAATTTAAAGAATTGCGAATATATTGAATTATTTTCATATAAATTAAATATTTAATGAATATTTCGCAATTTATCAGCCTTTAGCATTATTTCATTTAAATCATTTTTAACAGAAATATCAAAAACCTTATCAATTGAAATGAAATCGATTATCAGATGACCTGATAATTTATCTAATTTTCCGAATTCACTAATTTCAGGAACAAATTCAATTTCATTTAAATCTGAATTTAACTTTTCTTTATACATTATTGATAATTCACCTTTATTGACTGAAGAAGACCGTTTTATTTTGATGTTTTTTATATATACATCACAAAGAGATGTTGAAATTTGAGGGATTTTGTAATAATTTTTATGATTTAACAAATTATAACTTTTAGTATAAATTGACCTTAAAGCATAAGTTATGGATAATGACATGTAATATCTGGAAACCTCTCTGGTGTAATCTTGGGAATAATGGCCAGATTCAAACAATATAGTAGGTGTATTAAGAGATTGAAAAGTATCTCCAACACAATTAATATTGAATTCGTCATTATATCTTCCAATATTTTCAGGAATAATTTTTTTCATGTTATTAAACATTTCACAAATAATTTTCATGGAAGTTATACGAGAAACAGTTTCATTTCTTTCAATATCAGCGGAAGGAGATAAAAATGAAAGAATAGATGAATTAAAGTTATTAGTAGAATAGATTGATCTTTGATCGTGAAGATTGAAACAAAAATCAGGTTTAAATTTATTATATATTCCTTTTAGTAAAATACTTTCGGGTTGAGATAAATTAACTGCATCTCTGTTAAGATCAATATTATTAAAATTTTCTCTATTATAATATAACGCTCCGTCTGGGTTTAAAATCGGGATAACCAACAGAGTTAGTTTTTTTAGCATTTCAGGCTCATGAATATGGAAAAAAGAAATTGAATCAAAAAGTGCTTTTGTAGATGTAGATTCATTTCCATGCATTTGAGACCAGATTAAAATTTTAATTGGTCCAGATCCTATATTAAAAGAGTTAATAGGTAAATTATTAACACTATACCCACAAACTTTAGCATTATATTTAAAATTTAGGTTAGCAATTGATTCATTTGTTATATACCTACCAGAAATTTCTAATTCTTTATAATCCGCATAATTATCTACCTCAATATTCATTAATTTTTTCTACAAAGTTAACAATACAAATGATTACAAATGTAACCGATATAATGGATAAAATACCGCATAACAATTAATGATTATTACAATTGTAAACTAAAATTTATATATTTAATATAAAACACATGTTTTAAGTACTTTAAGTTTATATAACTAAAGCTTAACTTTAATTATATATGAATAATTATTATAAATAATATATTAAATTATATAATTTATTTTTCATAAATTTACAATTGTATACATGGAAGATTTTACAAAAAAACTTAAATTATTGTTAGAAAACGAAGGGCTAACCGCCTCGAAATTTGCTGAAAAAATTGGCGTACAAAGATCTAGTGTTTCACACGTATTAAGTGGAAGAAACAAACCAAGTTTAGATTTTATATTAAAAATAAATAAATCTATAAAAAGTGTAAGTTTAGACTGGCTGTTAAACAATGAAAATGATACGGATTTACAAGAGCTCCCTCCTATTTCAGATATCAATACACTTAAAAATAACGATCTTAAGTCTGAAGTTGAGAAAATTATAATTTTTTTTAAAGATGGTACATTTAAAATTTATAATAATTAATAAATTTGCAGGTATGTACAGAAAATTCTTTTTATTATCATTATTAATCTTAGCTTGTGATTTTCCAGAAAGAGATTGCTTGAGTTTTCAAACAGGAACGTTTGAATATGAATCAATATCAGATGATGGCGTAAAAGTAATTTCTGAATTTACTAGAACAAAAGATTTGGAAATCGGTTATTTTAATGGAAAAATTGATTCAAACAAAGTAAGCTGGGTCTCAGACTGTGAATGTATTTATAAAAAAGTAAATCCAAAATCATTTAGCGACAAGAAATCTGTTCAGATGAAAATTTTAAGCACAAATAAAGATTCTTACACCTTTGAATACTCTTATGTAGGCGATATTAAAAACAAGCAAAGAGGGTATGTAAAAAAGATAAAAGATTAAAATTCTAATTCCGTTTGTCCTTTATCGTCCATTGAATCATTATCAATTTTTTTAATTTCTTCAGAATCAACAACCAACTCATTTAATGTCTTTTTTTCAGGTGGTAAAAACTCTAATGGAGCTAGCTGATTTATGTTTTTGATCTTGAAAGAACTAAGTTTATTTCCAATTGCTTTAATTCCTTTTACAGAAATTAATTCATCAACAATTTTAATCTCGTTATCCCTTATTCCTTTAGAATCTTTTTTGAAAAACAACTCAATCACTGGCTTCCAGTCTGTTAAAGCAAGTTCAAATTGTATCTTTGATTCATCTGGAATAAATTTCTGATCATTATTCTGACTTCCTGCTAAAAATCTTTTGACAAAATAACAGTCTTTTTGACCGTTAAAATATACAACAGAAATAGGTTTTTCTGGAATCCATTTTTCTAAAGTAACCATATCTTCTGGGAAATGCATATTCATATCTGGCTTGACTGTTTTAAGAGAACCATTTTGTTGTATAATTATCAATCTATCATCACTCTTAAACTCACCCAACAACTCTCCTCTTTCATCTACGTTTAATCTCTGAATGGTTTCATCAAACCAAATTTTTCTAGGCTTTAAAGTAGAAAGGCCTTTTTCTTTAAATTCTATTTTATTTATACTGTATTTAGAAACTATATTTCCTTTTGATGATCTCCCTTTAATATCTAGATCTGCAAAGTCTAGTTCCCATTTTAGTTTTTTTATAGATCCTGTTTGTCTCAATATAATATTTACAATTTCTGCTTCACCATTTGGGTTTGCAGAAAAATATAATATTTTTGAGTCCTCATTCCCATTAGTTAAATCATACATTTTGTCTCTTGTAACTCCGGTAACACTAAATCTTTTTATGTAAGAAGTTCCTTTTTTACCATCTCTGTATATCATGTTATACACAGTTCTTTTATCCTTCTTTTTAAATACAGCTACATGTTTAATGTTTTTTGAAATAAATTTTTTAGACTCAACTTTTGTCACCATCATTTTACCGTCTTCAGTAAAAGTTATAATATCATCAATATCAGAACACTCCTCAATAAACTCGTCTCTTTTAATTGAAGTGCCAATAAAGCCTTCCTCTCTATTTACATAAAGTTTACAATTTTTAACAACTACTTTTTTAGCATCTACATCTGCAAATATTCTTATTTCTGTTTTTCTCTTTTTTTCTTTTCCGTAAACAGATTTAAGGTTTTTAAAATAATCAATTGCAAAATCAGTTAAATTGTTAAGACTGAAATCTATTTTTTCTAATTCAGCTTCAATAGCTTCAATTTTAATTTGAGCTTTATCAATATCAAATTTTGAAATTCTTTTAATTTTAATTTCTGTTAGTCTAACAATATCATCCTCAATCACTTCTCTTTTTAAGTGAGTAGTAAAAGGCTTCAATCCTATTGATATCGCAGAGATAACTCCTTTCCAGGTTTCAACATTTTCTATGTCACGATAAATTCTGTTTTCAATGAAAATTCTCTCCAAAGAAGCATAATGCCATTGACTCTCGTAATCACTCTTTTTATATTCTAATTCTAACCTTAAAAGTTCTTTTGTATTTTCAGTAGATCTTTTTAAGATCTCAGAAACACCAATAAACAAAGGCTTATTATCTTCAATAACACAACCTAACGGAGATATAGAGGTTTCACAAGATGTAAAAGCAAATAACCCATCTATTGTTTTATCAGGAGAAACATTGGATGGTAAATGAACTAAAACTTCAACGTCGTTAGCAGTGTTATCTTCAATTTTTTTTATTTTAATCTTTCCGTTATCATTAGCTTTTAATATTGAATCGATTAAAGATGAAGTAGTTGTAGAAAAAGGAATTTCACTAATAACTAAAGTGTTTTTATTTAATTGACTAATTCTAGCTCTAACCTTTACTCTACCTCCCCTCAACCCATCATTATAGTTACTGATATCCATAATTCCTGATGTTGGAAAATCTGGAAATATTGTAAATTTTTGACCTTTCAAACATTTAATTGACGAATCTATTAGTTCGATAAAGTTGTGAGGTAAAATTTTTGTAGACAAACCAACTGCAATACCTTCTCCACCTTGAGCTAAAAGTAAAGGAAATTTAACGGGTAAATTAATGGGTTCTTTTCTTCTTCCATCATAAGAAGATTGCCATTTAGTGATTTTAGGACTAAATACAACTTCTAGAGCAAATTTTGATAATCTTGCTTCAATATATCTAGAGGCAGCAGATCTATCTCCAGTTAATATGTTTCCCCAGTTCCCTTGGGTTTCAATTAATAAATCTTTTTGACCAATCTGAACCATTGCATCGGCAATACTTGCATCTCCATGAGGATGATATTGCATTGTATGCCCAACAATATTAGCAACTTTATTAAAACGACCATCATCTAGATCTTTCATTGAATGAAGAATTCTTCTTTGCACAGGTTTAAAACCATCTTCAATTGATGGCACTGCTCTTTCCAATATTACATAAGAAGCATAATCAAGAAACCAATCTTTATACATGCCTGAAACTCTTACCAATGAATCTTTTAACTCATTTTCTGAATTTGGCTGGCTTGACTCAATGTAATCTTCTTCCATATTAAGAATCTATTCTATCCAGTTCAACTTTAAGGTTATCTATTATAAATTTCTGTCTATCAGGTGTGTTTTTACCCATATAAAAAGAAAGGAGTTCGTCAATACTGAAATTTTCATCTAACATAACTGGATCTAGTTTTATACTTTCACCAATAAAATGTTTGAACTCGTTTGGTGAAATTTCTCCTAAACCCTTAAATCTAGTGATTTCAGGTTTAGCACCCAATTTATTGACAGCTTCAATTCTTTCATTTTCAGAGTAACAGTAAATAGTTTCTTTTTTATTTCTAACTCTAAAAAGTGGTGTTTGAAGTATATACAAATGTCCTTCTTTAATTAATTCAGGAAAGAATTGTAAAAAAAATGTAATCAATAGTAACCTAATATGCATTCCATCAACATCAGCATCAGTTGCGATTACTATGTTATTATATCTTAAATATTCAATACTATCCTCAATATTAAGAGCAGCCTGAAGTAAATTAAATTCTTCATTTTCATAAACAATCTTTTTAGTCATAGAATAACAATTAAGAGGCTTACCTCTTAAACTAAAAACTGCCTGAGTATTTACATTTCTAGATTTTGTTATAGATCCACTAGCTGAATCACCTTCAGTAATAAACAAAGTTGAATCAAGTCTATTTTCTTTATTCATGTCGCCAAGATGAACCCTACAATCTCTTAATTTTTTATTATGTAGACTTGACTTTTTAGCTCTTTCTCTTGCTAACTTTCTAATACCTGAAAGCTCTTTTCTTTCTTTTTCTGCTTGAATAATCTTTTTTTGGATTTTTTCAGCAGTATTTGGATTTTTATGAAGATAATTGTCTAAATATTTACCTATAAAATCATTAATGTAAGATCTGACTGTTGGAAGTCCACCTCCCATTTCAGTAGAACCTAATTTTGTCTTAGTTTGAGATTCAAAAACAGGCTCCATAACCTTAATACTAACAGCAGAAATGATAGACTTTCTTATGTCACTGGCGTCATAAGGTTTTCCATAAAAATCTCTTACAACTTTAACAATTGCTTCTCTAAAAGCAGACTGGTGAGTTCCACCTTGAGTAGTATGCTGTCCGTTTACAAATGAATAATACTCTTCACTATACTGAATCCTACTATGAGTTAAAGCAACTTCAATATCATCTCCTTTCAAATGGATTATGGGATATAATAATTTTTCTATATCATTATTATCTTCCAATAGATCTTTTAGTCCGTTTTTTGAAATATATTTTTCACCATTAAAAACAATAGTTAATCCTGGATTTAAATAAACATAATATCTAAGCATTTTTGAAACATATTCTGCTCTATATTTATATTTTTTAAAAATTATATCGTCAGGGATAAAAGTAACTTTTGTCCCTTTTCTTTTTGATGATTCTTCAACATCCTTATCTAGAGTTAAATTACCCTGTTCAAAATATACTGACTTAATTTTTCCGTCTCTACATGAATCTACTTTAAAACTTGAAGAAAGTGCATTAACGGCTTTAGTACCAACCCCATTTAATCCAACTGATTTTTTGAATGCTCTAGAATCATACTTTCCTCCTGTATTCATTTTAGAGACAACATCAACTACTTTTCCAAGTTGAATACCTCTTCCATAATCTCTAACAGAAACACCAGAATCAGAAATTGAGATTTCAATTGTTTTTCCAGCGCCCATAACAAATTCATCAATTGAATTGTCTAAAACTTCTTTCAAAAGTATATAAATACCATCATCAGGTGAAGAACCATCCCCTAATTTTCCTATATACATTCCTGGACGCATTCTAATATGCTCTTTCCAATCTAATGAGCGAATATTGTCTTCAGTATAATTTGATGAAACTGACATAGCTACGAAAATAGCTAATATAGATGTGGATTAAAAAAAAATAAAATGGTGTTTTAATAAATTAATTAACAATAGAATTAATCAGTTGTTGAAATCTTTTTTACACATTAAACCTAAAATGCATTACGTCACCATCCTTAACTACATAATCTTTTCCTTCAATATTTAATTTACCAGCTTCTTTTACTTTAATTTCACTTTTATATTCAGTGTAATCTTTAAAAGAAATTACCTCAGCTCTAATAAACCCTTTTTCGAAATCAGTATGTATTACTCCAGCAGCTTGAGGAGCTGTCATTCCTTTATTTATTGTCCACGCTCTAACTTCCTTAACTCCTGCTGTAAAATAAGTTTGAAGACTAAGTAAATCATATGATTTTTTAATAAGTTTTGAAGAACCCGCTTCACTTAAGCCAATGTCATCTAAAAACGCTTTTCTGTCATCAAAATTATCTAATTCATTTATATCAGCTTCAGTTGCTACAGCTAAAATTAGTAAATCAGAATTTTCATTTTTAATAGCTTCTTTTACTTTATTAACGTATTCATTTCCATGTACAGCTGAAGATTCATCAACATTACAAACGTATAAAACTGGTTTTTTAGTGATTAGGTCCAACGTGTTAGAGAATTCCTCCTCTTTCTCAGAAAACTCAAAACTTCTTACAGGGTTAAATGATTGTAAATGATTAATTATTTTTACTAAAATATCATTCTGAAAAGCAGCATCTTTATTTCCTGTTTTAATCAAACGAGATATTTTGTCTTTTCTTTTTTCTAAAGTTTCTAAATCTTTTAACTGTAATTCTAAATCGATTATTTCTTTATCTCTTACAGGATCAATAGTGTTTTCAACGTGAATGATATTATTATCATCAAAACATCTTAAAACATGAATAATAGCATCAGTTTCTCTAATATTAGCTAAAAATTGATTACCTAACCCTTCTCCTTTACTTGCACCTTTTACAAGTCCAGCTATGTCAACAATTTCTACGTTAGCTGGTACAACTTTTTCAGGATTAACATACGATTCTAACTCTGTTAATCTTTTGTCAGGAACATTAATTATTCCAATATTTGGTTCAATAGTGCAAAAAGGGAAATTAGCACTTTGAGCTTTGGTATTAGACAAACAATTAAATAAAGTTGATTTTCCTACATTGGGTAGTCCTACAATTCCAGCTTTCATATATTAATTATCAGGATGCATGAATTTTTGTTTTGACAATAATTCCTGTTCAGTTTCAACATTTTGATCATCAGGAACACAACAATCAACAGGACAAACAGCTGCACATTGAGGCTCTTCATGAAAACCTTTGCATTCAGTGCATTTATCTGGTGAAATAAAATAAAATTCATCAGAAATAGGTTCTTGATCTGCCTCAGCGTTAACATTTTTACCATTAGGAAGAATAATATTTCCACTTAAGCTTGTACCATCAGCATATTTCCACTCATATGCAGCTTCATAAATTGCTGTATTTGGACATTCGGGCTCGCAAGCTCCACAATTAATACATTCTTCAGTAATTATTATTGCCATTGTAAAATATTGAATCTTTACTTAGATTTGCGCAAAAATAATACCAATAACATTTACAAACAAGTTTGATGTCAGATTTTAAAGAAAGATTAATAGCTTTTTCAGAACTAGGCACACTTTTCAAAGAGAACGTAGATAAAAAAGAAAACAAAAAATTTCCTGAATGGGATACTGTTTTAGAAAAAACTTTAATTGAATCTCACAGTTATAATTCTTGGTTTACTATTGATAATCTAAAACTTTCACTAAAAAACTGGTCCAATTCACTGCAAGAAAACATTATATCCGATTGGTTATCTAAATATAATATTGAAGATAAATCTTCAAAAAAAATTGCAATTATAATGGCAGGTAATATACCAGCTGTAGGGTTTCATGATTTATTATGTTCATTATTATTAAATTTTGATTGTATCGTAAAGTTGTCCTCCGAAGACAAATTACTAATTCCATTTATTGTAAAGTTCTTAGAGTCAAGAAACGAAAAATTAAAAAATAAAGTCACATTTGAAAGTGAAAAACTAAAAGACTTTGATGGTGTAATTGCTACTGGAAATAATAATTCTCACAGATATTTTGACTATTATTTCAGTAAATATCCCAACCTTCTTAGAAAAACCAGACATTCTATTGCTGTATTAGACGGTAAAGAATCAGACAAAGATCTTTCGGACCTATCAAACGATATTTTTAATTACTTTGGATTAGGGTGCAGAAGCGTTTCAAAAGTATTTATCCCATATGGATATGATTTAGATTTATTATTTAATGCATTTTTTAGACATAAAGAAGTTGTTAATCATAATAAATACGTTAATAATTTTGATTACAATAAAGCAGTTTATTTAATGAGTAAAGAAAAGTTCATTGAAAATGGATTTATAATTTTAAAAGAAGAATCAAAACTTGGTTCGCCTATTGGATGCTTATTTTATGAGTTTTATAACGATAAAAAAGAAATAACGAAACTTATAAATAACAACTCTGATAGTATTCAATGTGTTGTAAGTAACATAAATTTTAACACTAATATAAAATTTGGACAAACACAATGTCCAAATATTAGTGACTATGCTGATAATAATGATACAATTAAATTTTTGTTGAAAATATGATGATATCTTAATTTAGGTATCATCTTTGATAAGAACTAATTAATTAATTTCGATACTTTTAAAATACATGAAAAAACATAATTTTAGCGCAGGTCCAAGTATATTACCAAGATCCGTAATTGAACAAGCTTCCAATGGAATTTTAAACATTAATAACTCAAATCTATCTCTAATTGAGATTTCCCACAGAAGTAAAGATTTTGTTGAAATAATGGACAGAGCTACATCTCTAGCCTTAGAATTACTTGATTTAAACAACAAGGGATATAAAGCATTATTTCTGCAAGGTGG
>Ga0102810_1000949_pt1 | contig 10792 bp, 10 predicted proteins | sample ColrivemetaGS573_FD_84506 | JGI IMG/M metagenome (GOLD analysis project Ga0102810, IMG submission 84506) | Estuarine microbial communities from the Columbia River estuary - Ebb tide ETM metaG S.573 | ecosystem: Environmental > Aquatic > Marine > Intertidal zone > Estuary | place: USA: Columbia...
ATATGTGAATAAAGGGGTAAAAAGGGGAATATGCGGGGACAGTTTACTTAATAGCATTAAGTAAACTGACCCCCGAGTGGTCTTTTTTTGGTTTAGGACTCTTGCAACCTAATCTGTTCAGGTGTTTTTACAACGATTTGTGGCTTGCTTTTGTAAGTTTCAATCAAACCTCTCACGCAAATCGACTTGCCCTTCAGCGACTCTGGTGCATAGTCAAACTGGCTCCGTGTCTTACCCCAGATAACTACTGTGAAAGGATGTTTCGGATAGGTATCTGCGAAATTAAGAAAAGTGGGTTCTTTACCTGAGCCTTTAAGGTACCTGGCGGTTGCCACGACACCACAGATTGTGATTTTGCTTCCAATATGTCGGAATGCCTGTTTGGCCTCAATGCCAACGGACTTCGCTGCCCAGGCAATTTGGCAGGTCAGTAGTGCCAGTGTGATAAAGGTAAGGGCTTTTTTCATTACAAATTCACTCCAAAAAAATCTTTCAGTGCAACGGTTAATAGCGAAGCGTACCGGTGTAGTTTAAACATCAGCAGTTGAATGGGAAAGACCAGTTGATCGTCTTTTATTCAGGCAACGACCTTTCTCTTGGCTGTTATGGGTCACTATCGTGTTCAGGGGGGGGTATGCGGGCTCTTTTGCAGGAGTTGGTGTGTAAGATTTCGGTCGCGAGCACAGTTTTGTTGAACCCAAATAGGCTAATAAACCAGTCATTATGAACACCAGGTCAATGTAATGGTGTGACCAAGGATGCAACTTATGGATATACCGAATAAGATTTAACCGCGAAAACTCCGGTAGGGTCAGGTTTCGCGCTCGTCTGGCCGGAGAATGTAAGTTACGAACTACTCAGTGCTTGCAAATTTATGCCAATATGGTTTTTATGCTATCTAACCCGAAGAGACCATCATCCGCGCCAACAGCATCATGGGTGACAGTACCTGGCTGACTGCCTGGTTGCCTGAAAAACCGATGGTGTCTAATGTCGCTACCGTAAATAATGAAACCTACAAACCAATGAACGAATCAATCCTCGACCTGATTGGCAATACGCCTTTGGTGAAATCGCGTTTGGTGAAAAATCCAAATGTGCATTTGTACTACAAACTGGAAGGTGATAATCCGGGCGGTAGTGTTAAAGATCGCGCTGCTCACCACATGATTAAAAACGCGCTGAAGCGGGGCGATATCAATCAAAAAACCCAACTCGTAGAAGCAACCAGTGGCAACACCGGCATAGCGTTGGCGATGATAGCCGGTATTTTTAAGCTGAATATTGAACTGGTCATGCCCGCAAACTCAACCAAAGAACGGGTGCAAACCATGCGCGCTTTTGGCGCCAAAGTGACGCTTACTCCTGCTGATAAAGGCATAGAAGGGGCGAGAGATTATGCGGATGAGGTGGTAGAGAAATCAGGCGCTTTTATGATCAACCAATTTTCCAATCCCGATAATTGGAAAGCGCATTATAAAACCACTGGACCTGAGATCTGGAATGATACAAACGGGAAAATCACCCATTTTGTGTCAGCGATGGGAACCACCGGAACCATCATGGGAACCTCAACCTATTTAAAAGAAAAAAACCCGGACATCCAGATTGTGGGTGTGCAGCCCACTGATGGTTCCAGCATTCCCGGTATCCGGAAATGGCCGCAGGCATACCTCCCCAAAATCTTCAATCCGGCTAAAGTTGACCGCACGCTTGAGGTCTCCGAAGCTGATGCAATGGAAATGACACTTCGTTTGGCAAGGGAAGAAGGTATTTTTGCCGGGGTCAGCAGTGGGGGCGCGGCTATTTCCGCACTGCGACTTTGTGACGAACTTGAGCGCGGCCTGGTGGTGTCTATTGTTTGCGACCGTGGGGACCGATATTTGTCCTCAGGTTTGTTTGATACAGCGTGACTTAAGTTTTCCCGCGCGCTATTTTTGAGGTTCACATTTGGTGTCAGATCAATCGTGTGGTGAGTACCAGCGGAATTTGTAGCTTTTTTTGGTGATTCGTATATAGTCAGCTTGTTTTTAGGAAAAAACTAAACAAGAACAATAGATTAAAGCAATGGAAATGCAACATTTATTCAGAGAACCTCCGAGATTTCTTGCGCTTTGCGGGAGAAGTGTTGGGGGTTTTTGCGTTGCGGTTCAATGGAATGCATCCCGTCCCCGCGCCACTAAAAAGGAGAAAAACCATGCACGATGAAGCACATACCCGGCAGCGTCGCAGCCTGAATATTGTCTCAATCGCGTTAATTTTTTACTTCACTACCGGCGTTGAGTTTGTCCAGGATGGCATGGTTATCAGGTTGCAGTACGAAATGGTGGCCTATGCATTTGTCTGGGTGGCATTTTTCTATTTCTGGTGGCAATTTTATCGGTTTGGAGCAGATGTTCGGCGTCGTTGGAAAATGGATTTTCTGTACGGGTTGAGCAAGAACGAAAAATACCGCAGTTTATTTTTACAACCGGAAGGGGTAAGCGAAAATGACCCCACAGTGTGGGCACCGTCCTTGCACGGCGAAGGGTTCAGACGTTACCTGTCGTGGGAGGAGGCGTATCTGGTTGGGGTTCGGACGGATGATGGAAAAATTCAGTTTGCTGCACGGTCTACGTTTCGTGATTCCATTAACCCCGTCGCGCAAAAATGGAGTGTCGGACCGGACACTGTCATTCCCCTGAAATGGCGGAAATATTTTATACCGGCACTCAAGGCCAATCTGGCAGCAATGACTAATAAAAGTGCCACAGCCTGGGCATTGCCAAATTTTATGGCGTGCTTTGCTTTAATTTGTGGAATTTCATCCTTGATAACTAAATTCATTTAATGAAGATAAACAAAATACTGGAATCAGATATGTCAGATATACACGCGCACGAAGTAATGCACATGATGTTGGAGCAAGATGGGGGCTTCAGCCGCGAGTCGCTTGCTCAGGCTATCGTCGATCGTTTCGGTGCGGGCACCAGGTTCCGTTCCTGTTCAGCAGCCGGGATGGACGTAAACGCGGTGATCGATTTTCTTGAAAGCCGTGGCAAGTTCGTAGCGCGCGAGGGTGGTTTCAATACCGCCCGGGATAAAATCTGCAACCACTAAAAACCAGAGACAGATTCATTTAGCTATTTAAATGACCTGACCCCTTTAGTCTTCTTCTAACAGCTTGCGTTTACGGCGGCGAATGTACAGAGAGACTCCAATTGCCAGTGCGGCGATCGCAGCGGCCTTGAGGCCGGGCATGGCCGTCCAGGCGGGCAACAGGTCTTTACCTTCCAGCGCCACTTTAAACAGGCCCACCAGATAGTAGGTGATGGCGATGACTGACAGGCCCTCAACGACTTGTTGCAACCGTAACTGAAGCTCGCTCCGGCGGCTGATGGCATCCAGTAATTTCTGGTTTTGCATCTCTTGATTAAGCTCTACCCGTGTTCGCAACAGTGCGGTGGCCTGTGCAATGCGTTGTGATAATTCGCGCAGGTGAAGGTCGGCGGCATCGCATGTGTGCATGGCGGGCAGAAAGCGGCGTTCGGTGAATTTGGCCAGTGACGAGGTTCCGGGCCAACGCTCCTCACGCAGGTCGGACAGGCGATGCAAGGAAATTGCCGAGTATGCCCGGGAAGCTGAGAAACGGAAGCTGGTACGCGCACGCAACTGTTCGTTCCGCGTGGACAAGGCACTGATACGTTCCAGCATGACCTGGTCGTTATCACTTTGGGCTCGCTCAGAAATTTTACCCGTCAACAGGCTGAGTGAGTCATCGAGGGAATGGATTTCCGGCCAGACCTCGCGCGCCAACGGAAACCCAAGTAAGGCAACGTTTCGATAAGTGTCTGATTCCAGCAGGCGCTGGCAGGTGCGACCCGCCTGGAAAGCAGATAGTCCGTGATTGAATACGAGGAAACGGGTCAAACCCTCGTTGTCCTGCCGATAACTTGTCCAAACGCTGGCTGTTGAGTCCACGATACGGCTGCCCATGATCCACTTGTCATCGAAAAAACCGGGTAGCACCGTGAGTGGATCTGATGGGGTATCACCCATTCGCATTTCGAGACGTATGCCGTTGATCAATTCGCCGGGCACGCCTTGTATCAGCTGGCGCCACCAGTCCGGTAAATCGAGATCCGGGAAATAGGTCTGGCTGGTTTGCGGCATGATCAGAAGGTAACTACAAAATTCCTGGTGCGATTCCCAACGAAGTTCCGCGCGCTCCAGCGCCTGGTAGTAGCAGGCCTCGTGCGGATCAAGAGCTGGCGTGCCTAATTGTTCTATGAACTGCGTCAGGTGCTCGCGTGCGCTAACCGGGAAACCCGCAATTTTCATGAAGGCCAGGTAGATAACGGTAACCGGCTGGCTGATACTTGGTACCGGTCGGGCGTGGATTTCGGCTGCAATTGCCGCCCTCATCGGGTGTGGGTTTAGTTGGGACAACATGGCTGCTGGTGGTGGTATCCGGATCATGTATATGAGAGGAAACTAATATACCAGTAAGCCAGAGGCAATGGCGAACTATTGGCGCAGATAGTTCAGGGCTAACAAAAAAATACTGCCTTTTACCTTTGCTCCCAACCGGCAATTAACTGGCTAAAAGATTAAATCCCACAGGTGCTTGTCGGGAAATATATCGATGCCAAGCAGTGATTTGGCAAGATAGGCGATAAAGAAAAATAGCGCCAGTAGAACAATGCTGCCATTGATAAATAGCAGTGAAAGAATGGCGACCTTGCTGAAAACACCTGCTTTTCTTCTGCGGTTTGTCATCATTTCTTTTTTGTGCGTCTGCCGGTCTTTACCCAGTACCAGAACCGCGTAATAACTCGTAAAAAATAACGGTATCGTAAATCGCGCGTCAATTAAGTGTCGTGCGCTAAGGCGTTCTTTTTTTAGTGCGTTATGGAGCGCTTCCATTTGATTAGAATTAAAACTGTCCCGTATCTCTTTTGGAATGTCATGAATGATGTTGTCGTTGAAAGGGTCACCGGTATATTGGGTCATCACATATCCTTGGGTTAAAAAGAGGCAGGTTCATTTACAATAACAAGATAGCAGGATAAGTATTGGATAGTCTGTCTCCATGGGTTTTGCCCACTCAAACCTGGAAAGTAAAATGAGCACATTAAAATACAGCACTCGTTGCGTTGAACTGTTTCTTGAATATGTGAAGATCGATACGCAGTCGAAGGAGGGCGCGGATGCGTTTCCGAGCACACCTGGACAGCTTGTACTGCTGCGCCGTTTATACGATGAACTCAAGGCACTGGGTTTGCAGGACGTTACGCTGGACCCGCTTGGATATGTCTTTGCCACGATACCGGCGACCAGCAAAAAACAGAATGTGCCGGTAATCGGTTTCCTTGCTCACGTGGATACCTCGCCCGAGATGAGCGGGGAGGGCGTGAAAGCAATTATTCACCGGGATTACAAAGGCCAGGACCTGGTGCTGCCTGATGATCCGTCCGCGGTCATCGCGTTCAAGGATAATCCGCACCTGGCGGGACAACTTGGTAATGACATTATTACGGCCTCGGGAACAACGCTTTTGGGCGCCGACAACAAGGCCGGTGTGGCAGAGATCATGGGCGCCGTGGAATATCTGTTGGCGCACCCTGAAATACCTCATGGCCCGATACGTATCGGCTTTACACCGGACGAGGAGGTTGGAAATGGCACAAAGCACTTTAATGTTGATCAGTTCGGGGCCGAGTGCGCCTACACAATGGACGGTGAAACACTGGCTGAGTTGCAGATGGAAACCTTTTCCGCCGATGCCATCACCGTGACCTTTACCGGCTTCAATACTCACCCCGGGTTTGCCAAAGGCAAGATGGTCAATGCCATCAAGGTTGCGGCCGATTTTATCTCGCGACTGCCCAATGACGGTTTGTCGCCGGAAACCACTGAGGGTTATGAAGGTTTTGTTCATCCCTATACGATGGTCGCCGGGGTTGAAAGTACGTCGGTCAAGCTGTTGGTGCGGGATTTTGCGACACCAAAGCTGAAAGAGATGGAGCAACAGGTTGAAAAACTCGCGCTGGAGGCAGTGGATACGTATCCGGGCTCAAGTGTCAGCGTCAATGTTGAGGAATCTTATCGCAATATGAAGGAGGTGCTGGATCATCATCCGAATGTGATAGAAAACGCTTGTGAGGCTTTTCGACGCGCCGGTCTGGACCCACGTATTGAGCCGATTCGCGGCGGCACTGATGGCTCACGGCTGTCATTCATGGGTTTGCCAACCCCCAATATCTTTGCCGGTGAGCATAACTTCCATTCCCGCTACGAGTGGATATCAACCCACGATATGCACAAGGCGGTCGAAGTGATTATCGAGCTGTGCCGGGTCTGGGAAGAAGAGGCACATTAGTACCAGGGGCAACAATCGGGGGCCAGGTTCATTTACATAATGAGGTAAATGTAATCAGCCGAAAAAATAGAAAACACAAAGGTCTAAATCAACCTGGTCCCCTTTGTTTGTGGCCCCCTTTGTTTGAGTTTATTTTTCCATTGCTAACTTAACCGCTGCCAACGCGCGGTCGATATCCTCCGGCGAGGTGCGGTAATTACTCACTGAAATCCGCATGACGCGCATGCCATTCCACATGGTCGGGCCAAACCATGCTTCACCACTCGCGTTGACGTGATCGATGACATCAAGCGTCCGTGTGTCATGGTCCCCATCGGGGTCGAGAAACCTTACCAGACCCTGGTTGATGATTGGTGTGGTTAGCACCTCCACGCCCGGTAGTTCGCCCAGTTTTGACACCAGGTCACGGGTCAGGTCGCAACAGTTTTCAATGATGCCGGCAACACCGTTACGGCCCAGTGTTCTTAATGCCGCGTAAATCGGTATACCGCGCGCGCGTCTTGACCACTCGGGTCCCCACTCGAACTGGTCGCGTACATTTTCGACTTCCACCTTGTAGGGGGCAGGTATGGTCATCGCGCTTTTGTGTGATTCCGAATCCGCGACAAAAACAATACCGCTGTCGTAAGGCACATTGAGCCACTTGTGCGCGTCGGTGGCCCATGAGTCGGCTTTTTCAATACCTTTCACCAGGTGGCGGTAGCGTGGACTTGAAGCCGCCCATAAACCGAAAGCCCCATCGATATGCACCCAGGCGTTGTACGCATGGGCCAGGTCACAAACCTCATCGAATGGATCAAAGGCGCCACGGTTCAGATCACCGGCAGCAAGCGCGACGATCGTCGGCATACCGGGGTTTTTCTCAAGCTCGGTTTTTAATGCCGCGACGTTGATCGTACCATCGTCTTTTTGCTCAACCTGGATGACCGCATCGGTGCCGATACCCAGGTGGCGCAGGGCGCGCAACAGGGTTTCATGGTGTTCTCCGACCAGCACCCGAATTGGCGGGCTACCCGCTAATCCCTGTTTTTCCGCTGACCAGCCCTTGTCAGCCAGTACTTTATGACGGGCAGCGGCCAGTGCGGTGACGTGGGCCATCTGGCAACCGGTGACAAACGCGTAGGATGCCTGCTGCGGCAACCCCAGTATGTCTTTTAGCCAGCCGGCAACCACCTCTTCAATGATCGCGGCCGAAGGCGAACAGGCGTAGGCGGCGGCATTCTGATCCCATGCTGAGGTCAGCCAGTCGGCGGCAATCGAGACCGGTGTTCCACCGCCTATAACCCAGCCGAAGAACCGGCCGCCGGCGCTGTTCAATAAACCGTCTTTTGCGTCCCGGGCGAGTTCGTCGATAACCTGTAATGGCGCCAGGCCATCTGCAGTCAGTTCTTTGTGCAGCCTTTCACGGAGGAGCGCCGGATCAAGTTCCCCGCTGACTTTGTGATGATCAAAAGATTCGATGTATTCTTCAGCAAGTTCTGCCGCGCGTTTGAGTTCGGGGTTCACCGGGTAGTCTCCATATTGCAAGCGGTGATTATTACCCAAGAGATGCCGGCTAACCACCCGATTCTTGCAGCTTGTGAATTAATCGGCTCGGCTTAGGGTGAGGGAATTCATTAACGGAAGTGTATCCGAACCCAGACTGTTTGCAGGGTCGTCTCATTTTTTCTTGTAGGTCGCAGGTTTCTCAGGGGTGTTTTCAAGTATCATATCAACTTAAGACTCGAAACAATTTCGAAGATCACCTTCCTCCAGATACCGAGTAATATTTTGAATACTAATATGATTTCCCGATTACGAGCCGAATGGTTTGGGAACATTCGTGGCGATGTGCTAGCCGGCCTGGTGGTTGCGCTGGCACTCATTCCTGAAGCCATCGCCTTTTCAATTATCGCAGGTGTCGACCCCAAAGTCGGTTTGTACGCGTCATTCTCCATTGCCGTGATTGTCGCTATCACTGGTGGCCGTCCAGGTATGATCTCCGCCGCCACTGCAGCAACGGCTGTGCTGATGGTGACGCTGGTAAAAGATTACGGCCTGCAATATCTGCTGGCGGCGACAGTGCTCGCCGGTCTTTTACAGATTGCCGCGGGCTTTCTGCGCGTGGGATACCTGATGCGCTTCATATCAAAATCGGTGATGACGGGTTTTGTGAATGCGCTGGCCATACTGATCTTCATGGCGCAGTTGCCGGAACTGATCAACGTGCCCTGGCTGACTTATGTGATGTTGGCAGGCGGACTTGCCATCATATATGGGCTGCCTTTAGTCACAAGAATGGTGCCCTCACCACTGATCTGTATCATTGCCCTGACGGCCATCTCTATCTTCATGGGTTTGGACATACGTACCGTGGGTGATATGGGCGAACTGCCATCTACGCTGCCCATTTTTCTGATTCCCGATATCCCACTGAACCTCGAGACCTTTTTAATCATCCTGCCGTACTCGGCGGCGGTTGCGGCGGTGGGTCTGCTTGAATCACTGATGACGGCCACCATCGTTGATGAACTCACTGATACGCGCAGTGACAAGAACCGTGAATGTATCGGCCAGGGAATCGCCAACACGGCGACCGGGTTCATTGGCGGGATGGCGGGTTGCGCCATGATCGGCCAGTCAATGATCAATGTGAAATCCGGCGGACGCGGCAGGCTTTCCACACTGTGCGCCGGTATATTTTTGCTGTTGATGATTGTTTTTCTGGGCGACTGGGTGAAACAAATCCCCATGGCGGCGTTGGTGGCCATCATGATCATGGTCTCCATAGGAACGTTTAGCTGGTCCTCGATAAAAAACCTCAAGTTACACCCGCGTAGTTCGTCCATCGTGATGCTGGCCACAGTGATCGTTGTCGTTGCAACACATAACCTGGCGATTGGTGTCTTTGTTGGTGTACTTTTTTCCGGTATTTTCTTCGCGTGGAAAATATCCCAGATTTTCCGGGTCACATCTTCGGTCACCCAAGACGGCACCGCCCGAACCTATGTTATCGAAGGGCAGCTATTTTTTGCATCGGCTGAAAACTTTACCAGCGCGTTCGATTTCAAAGAGGCGCTTGAGAAGGTCATTATCGATGTCAGTCACGCACATATATGGGATATCTCCAGCGTTGCCGCCCTGGATATGGTGGTGTTGAAATTCAGGCGTGAAGGCGCTGAGACTGAGATCATCGGGCTGAATGAAGCCAGTGAGACCATCCTCGGCAAGTTGGCTACCCATGACGAACCCGGCGCTCTGGAACGCTTGTTGGGCCACTAAGGAAAATTTGATGATTAAACTGATTGCATTTTTAGATGGCTCAAAATACTCCAAGAGCGTTTGTGACTATGCCGCCTGGATCGCGGCAAAAGTTGGCGGGTCTGTCGACCTTATTCACGTACTTGGACGCCGTGATGAATCCAGCGCGCCTGTAGACCTTAGCGGCAGTATTGGCCTGGGTGCCAGAACGGCGCTACTGGAGGAACTTGCCGAGCTTGATGGTCAAATGGCCAGGCTCAGTCATAAACGCGGCCGCGCCATCCTGGAAGATGCCCGGGATATCTTGCAGGGTGCGGGTATAAGCCAGGTCAATACCCTGTTACGTAACGATGGAATAGTTGAGGCCGTTCAGGATTTTGAAAAAGAGGCTGATCTTATTGTCATTGGCAAACGTGGCGAGGGTACGGAATCTGATGAAATGCATTTGGGTTCCAACTTTGAACGCGCGGTACGCGCCAGTCATAAACCCATCATGGTCGCATCGTTTCACTTCAGGCCTGTTAAGCGCGGTTTAATTGCCTTTGATGGTGGCCCAAGCGCCATGAAAGCGGTCAACTACCTGGCACGGAACCAGGTATTTAACGACATCAAGTGCCATTTGCTAAGTGTTACAGCGCCCACTGACAAGGCTAAAAAGCAACTGGAAAGTGCGGCGGTTTTACTGCGTGACGCGGGTTACACGGTTGACACCACCATACAGCCCGGACAGCCCGAAGCGGTCATTTGCGAAAAAATCAAAACCGATCATTTCGACTTGTTATTGATGGGTGCCTACGGACATTCCCATATTCGCAACCTCATCATCGGCTCAACCACCACGGCCATGATCCGGTCGTGCAAAATACCGGTGCTGTTGTTCAGATAAAAAAAGGGGTCAGGTTTATTTAAGTTTTTAAATAAACCTGACCCCGTTGGTCATTGCCGCAAGATCCCTTTCAGCAGTTACTTGCCAAACACGCGCTTTAATATATCCGTTGTGCGCTTCGCCGGGTTCTGGCGAATGGCTGCTTCTTCAATCGCCAGGTAATGGAATATACCATCCATGCCTTGTTGCACGACATATTCGCTCAAATCGGCCTCGACTTTGGGCGCAAAGGGTATCGCTTCGTATTTATTCATGACGTTGTCATACATTTTGACCGCGCCGGCATCGGCCAGGCTTTCATCGAC
>Ga0102810_1000952_pt1 | contig 10776 bp, 10 predicted proteins | sample ColrivemetaGS573_FD_84506 | JGI IMG/M metagenome (GOLD analysis project Ga0102810, IMG submission 84506) | Estuarine microbial communities from the Columbia River estuary - Ebb tide ETM metaG S.573 | ecosystem: Environmental > Aquatic > Marine > Intertidal zone > Estuary | place: USA: Columbia...
CCGGTGTATGGTGGATGCTAACCACCCACCTGTTTCAAAGTCTTCGCGCGATTGCCCGTTAATCGGATGAATCTTCAGCGTTTTCTTTCGGTTCGCTTTGACTTGAGACAAGAGCGATGGCTTGAGCCTCTGCTTGCTTATTTTTAGCCTTCCACCGTTGTGTGGCCCGAATATATTTCAGTGGATGATCAAGCCAAGGCTGATCGCATAATCGGTCGTCTCCAGGCAGAACCGGACAATTGTGATTCACCTTCAACTTCCCACAGCCAGAGGGCGTGTATGCGTGTTGATAGACGTGGTCGACTTGGTACGAGGTCGTACTTTCACTGAAATCAGGAGCGCCTCTGAAGAAGCCAACACACGATTCTTTCGGGAGTGCGAGCGTCGCAGCCATCGATGCCAAGAAGAGTCGCCCGAAGTGGTTCAAGTTGACTCCGTTTGCTAACTCAGCCACAGCCTTCCTCATGCACGGGGGCCAATCGTTTTCATCAGCCCCTACCAAGGAAATAGCCTCACTTGCCTTGTTGGCCATCAAATTACGAACCATGCCAACCGGTTCTGCCAATCGCACTGCCAAATCCATGGTGATTTCACCCATTTTTTCCAGCGCTTCCTGCTCGACACCAACCTTAATTCGTTCACGCAACAATCGAGATAGTTTCGCTGATGAGCCGTATTGTGGCTCTTCAAAGAGCGTGACCCAACCATCGCGAACATCGCAATTTGGAAGCCGCCAGCGTGAACCGGTAATTTTGGGACAGATTTCAATAAAATCACTCAATCCAATCTTCCAAAGTGGACCGGATGCAGAGCGACGTTGTTGTTGAAGGGCTCCGCCATAATTTTGCGTTATGTCAGCGCTCGACGCTAAGTTTTGGCCTTCAGCACGTTGGATATTGGCAATATAGGTCCGGGCGATGACATCGAGATTTTTGTGATCTTTGATGAGAACTTGTTCCGCCCGTGCAGCCTCAGCTTGTGCCCATCGGGCAATCAACCGCTCGTCTTCAGAAGCACACACGACCAAGCGAGCATAATAGAAAGAAAAGGCTTCGATAATCCGCCCCTCTTCGGTAAATAAATCTCCACCTACGACCTCAACCCCTTCCTTTGATTGAATTGAATCGATGAGGCGGATGCGAGCACGCGAACGGGCTTTTTCCATCCAAGCACCGTCCAACAATTCGTCCAAATCGATTCCGTGTTGAACGGCCATACCCCGAATCCAATCCCCGGCTTGAGGCAGGAATGGGTATCGAGCGAACGTCACCTCGTCCACAAGCGCAGGTAGCGTTCTTGGGACGGGCATGACCATCCCAAGCGCTTCAACTGCATAAGAACTTCAACAAACTGAACGGATGTTTCATGTGGGCGAAGCCATTGCACAGAACATGCACATGGCGCCCATACCGAGTGTATTTTCAGTTCAGTCTGAAGTACGCGAAGCGTTTGGCTGGTCGGAGCACGACGATACCGAGAGTGCTGAACAGCTTTTGCGAACCTTAGAAGAGCATACGCTTTGGTCACTTGGAAAAAGGGAATTAACGCTTGAACGCCTTAGGCAACGGCTCGTCAATGCTGAACGCGTCGTGCTTTTGGGCGCAGCAGTGGAGCCTTCGGAACTCCAAAGATTCAATGAAACAAATGTTGTTTTTGTCGCAGCAGATGGAGCAGTCGGTGTGCTTCAGTCCTACGAACGTCTCGCATGCATTGTTTCTGATTTCGACGGTGCGGAACATCTCGATAAGGCGGCAGAAGCAGGTCAAACCATTGTTGCGCATGCACACGGAGACAACACCTCACGATGGAAGCGAATGCTGACAAAATGGCAGGAACATTCTCTGCCTCCTTCACTAATTCTTTCCCACCAAGTCACGAAAGAACTCCCAGGAATGTACAATTTCGGAGGATTCACAGACGGAGACCGCGCTCTATGCTTCGTGTTGTCGATGGGCGTTGCTTCCAAAAACATTGAATTGGTAGGCTTCTCTACGAAGGAAATAGGTGCTTGGTCAGCGACAACCACCCCTTCTCTTAAAATGAGAAAACTCGAATGGATGAAACGTATCGTATCCGAGTTAGGATTTGAGGAATCAATACGCAGTTGAAAACATACTGCTAAAACCTATCAGTGAGATGAATTATCATGGACAGGGGGCGCCTAAACATGATATTGTGGCCCGTCGCCCTACTTCTTGTTAACTCTCTATGGAGTGGTATTTCAGACAATGCTGCGCCGTATGAGATTAACGATTACGACCACGCAATCGAGGAAAGAACCGTTTCTCTTGGTGGAGTGTTTGGGCAAGATAGGCCCATGCCATCGACGTTTGAGTTTGAATTCGAAGCACTCACTTCTGATCAAGGCTCAATTGGATGGGAAATCATCGACAAACAAGGGCAAGTTGTTGCGCAGTGGTCTGGGGAACTCGGTGAAGAGACGCCAAATTGGAACGGCGATCTCATGCCGGGAACCTATGTGGTGAAGACGAACACCGACCCAGGCATCATAACCGAACAGACGCTTTACATTCAGCCGTTTGCATCCTATTCCCTCGAGGGCCACGTACTCCTTTCTTCGATGCTAATCCTGTTTGCTTTGGGAGAAACCATTGTCCGAAAGAAAGGTGGAGAGTACTTTGCTAAGAAAAAAGAGAATGCTCCTAAATCCTCGGTTCAAGTTCCCTTCTCAAAGGCAAGAGCGGGAATGCCTGAAGAGGATTTGGCTTTGCTTGATGACTCGCCATGGCGCACTCCTAAAGGCCTCTAAAGAGGCAATGCGTCACGAATTCCACGCCTTATCTATCACACCCCCTGTGTTTCAAATGCCGATTTCTGTGAAACAGAAGTATAAATGCGCTCTTGAGAAATAGGCTAGACATGGGCCTGTCATTCCTCATCATTGGTGCAAGCAGCGATATCGCTCTTGAACTTGGACAGACCCTCTTGGATAAAGGGCATACAATCACCCTCCTTGCACGAGATTTTGAACGCGTACAACCGCTCGTAGACCAAGGCGCCCATTTGATTCATGGCGACGCGTTGGACAAGGAAACAGTCCAGTCAGCAGTCGATAAGGCCAAAGAAGCAGGGGAAGGTTCGATTGCAGGGGTTGCACATCTTGTTGGTTCTCTCGTTCTACGACCTCCTCACGCACTTGCACTCGACGCTTTTAATGAGGTCATTCATACCAACCTTTCAAGCGCTTTTCTAACCCTTTCAATCGCCTGTAAAACCATGCTTCGCAGCGGCGGTGGACGGCTTGTATTCACCTCGAGTGTGGCAGCATCTCTCGGCATGACGAATCACGAAGCGATTGCCGCTGCCAAGGGTGGAGTCGAAGCAATGGTGCGTTCTGCAGCCTCGACATACAGTCAACGCAACATTCGTCTGAACGTCGTCGCCCCAGGTCTTACAGAGACAAGGTTGGCAGCGACATTACTTCGTTCAGACGCCATCAGGGAGGCAGCGTTGAGCAAAATTCCTCTTAAGAGAATCAATCAAAAACAAGAAGTAGCGGCAACCATGCAGTGGTTGTTGTGCGATGCGCCGGACAACATTACCGGCCAGGTGTTCCATCTTGACGGTGGTATGAGTCAAATCAGTGGGTGATGCAATGGAATGGAAAAATGCTGTGAAGACAAAGCGCTTGAAACCTGGGAAAACCAAGATGGTGACCTTTGGTGTCAAAACAGTCATGGTTGGGCAAATTGGCGATGATTATTTTGCTACCGAAGGGCTGTGCCGCCATATGCGCTGGCCACTTGCTTGGGGTGCTAAAATCGAAGACGGTTGTATCCGATGCCCATTGCACCAGACGACCTACCAAATCGAGGATGGAGGAGTAACCGAATGGTCACCATTCCCGCTTTTCCCCCCGTACGGTAAGTTGCTTGGTAAATTATCCAAACAAAAAGATTTGAAAATCTACGAGACCCGAGTCGATGGAGACTACGTCCAAATCTCGATTTGAGCTCAAATCTTCAGATTTGCTTGGCGGGCAAGCAACACAATTCTCATGCTGTGTTCAAGCATGGCAGCATTTGCCCACGCTTGGTCGAGATTGGCCCCAACTGCATAAGCGCCCATTCCTCGAACAACAACACAGCGCATGCCGCCTTGGTACAATGCCTCAGTAATTTGCTTAAGGAAGTCCGCAGGGTCGCCGTCATCAGGGTCAACAATGATAACATTGCCAAGTTGCTCTTTTCCAAGAACGTCGATTGGTTGAACCAAGACGAGATCTTTCTCACAACTTGCTGCGGTGGTATACGGGCCGTGCGAGTGGATAACCGCTGCGGGGCCGCCAGTCACGGTACTGCTTGCTAAGGCAAGAATTACTTCCAATGTTCTCCAATCTGCTGGAGCGCCTCGAGGTGCCGCCTTTCCAAGGAACCCTGCACACAATCCTCGCTCATCAAGCCGTGGTAACAATACCCTGTTTCGGGTCGATACCATGATACCTAGATTGTCTGGGTGCAACATTGCGATTGTGCCCATTGTAGCCCGAATAAGTTGTTCTCTGTCGAGTTGTCGAGCGAGACGGGCAAAGTCGCTTACAATGTGAGCGGCGATGACAATATCTTCGATGACCGCAGGCGGCATTGGGGGCGTTTCGAGTTCTTCGATAACATCAACCGCTCCAGCCATTGACATTCGTAGCCGTTCGACTTCAGCATTGAGGCGTGCAATTTCTTGTTCTGCTAGCACCTGTTGCTCATCGATTGGATGAACACCCATCTCCTGGACAGGTAATTCTTGAACAGATTTCACCTCTTCATCGACGGTTTCTGGTTGCTTTGAAGAAGGCTCATCAGCCTCTTCTGCCGAGGATTCCTCGTGTTCAGGAGTGCTTTCGACTTTTTCGTTAACCTCTTCGGCTGGAGCTACTTCCTCAAGTTCTGATGGGGATTCAGAAGGTACCTCATCCGTTGTTGGAACTTCTTCCAAAATGCCTTCCTCAATAACCGGTTCAGTGATTTGTTCGTTTTCAGTATGCTGCTCAGAGGGAGGGCTTGACGGTGGATTTGACGGTGGGCCGGATGGTGGGCCAGACGCCGGACCAGAAGGTGGGCTCGAAGTTTCAGATTCCTCCTCACTTGGTTCGGACTTTTGATCAACTTCTTCCTCGGACTCTGACGGTGAATCCGATGGGGGGCCGGATGGTGGGCCAGAAGGAGGACCAGAAGGAGGACCAGAAGGAGGACCAGAAGGTGGACCTGACGGTGGCTGTGAAGAAGGCACGGGGGGAGGGCCACTCGGGCCCGAAGGTACATTTTGAGCATGAGATTCTTCCACACTGTCTTGTGCTGAAGCGGGCGCATCTTCTTCCGTTTTCTGCAATCCTCCGAGGTCGCCAAACGCCGCATCGAGTAGATTTCCGACGTGAACATCTTTTTGTTCTTCTTTTGATTGTTCAGCAGATGTTTTTTTTCCCGCCATCGATAACGCCCCATACTGGCCACATGGCGCGGCTTAAATAGCGGTTGCGTAACGGAAGTCTTGCATAGGCCCGCTTGGTGTAGAGGTTATCATGCAGGATTGTCATTCCTGCGACCCGGGTTCAATTCCCGGAGTGGGCGCCTATCTCTCTCTAACATGTTGTTAAACAGTGTTTGATATACTCTCTTGAGGACTTCACGACATGGTCACCAAACCTAGACTTGCAGTATCGTCGTGTTTACTCGGGCAAAAAGTCCGCTACAATGGGGATGCTGCTGAGTTCAGGGCCCTCACTCGTAAGTGGAACGGGCACTTTGATCTGGTTGGAGTATGCCCTGAAGTCGGTATCGGTATGGGCGTTCCACGCCCAACGATTCGTTTGGTGAACGACGGCAACTCGATTCGACTTGTGAATCCCAAGAACGGCGATGATTTCACAACCCGTATGCTTGAGTATGCGCAACTGCAGGCTGACGCTTTGGTTGAATCTGGAATTTGCGGATTCGTGTTCAAGAAGGATTCACCAAGTTGCGGGCTAGAACGAGTCAAAGTTTACCGTGAAGGCCATGCCCATGCCACCCGCGACGGCAGAGGCATGTTTGCTAAAGTATTCACGACGCTTTACCCCCACATCCCTGTTATTGAAGAAGGCCGATTGACGGACGCACGTCAAGCCGAGCACTACCTGGCCCGTGTTCATTTCTTCTCATTGTGGCGAGAAGAAGGTTTGAACGGTTGGACTGCTAAGGCGCTGATGCAATTCCATAACACAAACAAACTCTTCCTTCTCAGTCGCTCACCGGACGCTAAACGCCGTCTTGGCCGCCTGATCGCCGAAGGATTTGACAACGGTGACCGTGCTGAAACCGTTGCGCTTGCCTACATGACTGAGGCTCAACAATCCCTCAATGTGCTCACAAAAAGTGGCCCAATCGCCCACGCAATGGAGCGCGTACTGGGCAAGATTTCTCACAATCTCACGAAAGGCGAACGACAAGAAATGCTCGAAGTCATCCATGATTTCCGCCAAGGATTGCTCCCACGCTCAGCCCCCCTGACGCTGTTGCAACACCACGTTCGCCGCTGCAACCTCGACACACCAACGCATCGTCGATTTATGTCACCGATTCCACTCTCGCTTGGTTTGATGGCGAGAGTTTGACGGTTCATTGACTTCTACGCCGTGAGCGATACTCCTCGAGTGCCTTTGCACGCATTGCATCAATGCGACCAACACTGTCCGTAATATCTGAAACATTGATGTTGATTACACAAAGGCCATGGGGAAGCAGTCCGCTGTTTATTTCGGGGATGAGTTGTTTAGAGAACCACTCTCGCGAACGGTTGATGTCTTCGACGGTCATCGAGCGAATGGCGATACAGAATTTTTGTTCAACGATGACGCGAACCGTTGTTTCAATTTCCGAATCAGAAAGGCCTGACAACGCTTGAACCGCAGTGCCCGATAGTTGTGATTCTTCTGCTCCACCGATAACAAACCTCACCGGTATCGTCAGCGGAATATTTTGTTTTTCTGGAATGTCTTGAAACTCAAAGTCGAGAGTCATTGTGTTGATACCGCTCGACGGGTTGAGATTTTGTGCCAGTTCTAGAACTTTAACTTGGCAGGCAACTGCTTTTGCAGCAACTTCTTTCAGCTCGGTACTTGCACTCATTTCAAAGGGTTTGAAATTACGCCAAACAGGAGGTTGGTAACCCTCCCCATCTGGATCTTTGAAATGTTCATATTCAAGCCATGTGAATGCACGCTCAATACCCTTTTTCAAATGCGTTTTCATCAAGTTGACATAATCCTCATCCGATAAAGTCTGAAGATAGCGATAACGAGGGTTGGACCATTCCTCAAACGAACCGATGACCTCTGGATCGGATTGTATTCCGAATCGCGCCTCGTATTTTATGTGCGTGAGGTCTTTTTTCAACGTCCCTGTACCGACGACTGATATTTTGATGAGACCGTCCATATGACGCTCAATAGGTGCAGCATCCCGTGAACTCGTTTCTTGAACGACTTGGTTATCTTCGATTATTGGAGAAAGGTTGAGGATTTGGAATCTGAGTATTTTCAACCCAGTCTCTTGCAATTCATCGCGACAGCAGTTGGTCAGATGATCCATAAAAAGGCCAGCCTTATGCTGATAAGTGCCAGCATACCTTCGAGATTGTATGGTTTGTTGAACACCCCGCATGAGGATGCTACGGACAACTTCTTCCAATCGACGCTGACCAAGTTCAATCAATTTAAACAAAACGTCCGGTGCGAGGTTTTGGTCATCGGAAAAGTGAATTCCGATGGAGAGGTTTGAGTCGACGAGTTCTCCTGAGTGGGCTTTCGTTCTTGAACGAAGTTTGAACTCCATCGGCTCAAGCGAAAAAACAGCGTGACTATGGTACATAGGCAGGAGAAATTTTCGACCACTCCTGTAGACGATTGGTGTTTGTTCTTTACTGGTCGCTACGATGAGAATCTGGTGGGGCTTTACCTTGACTGTGAATGAAATCGCCAGCATTCCGATGCCTAAGAGCAGCAGAACGCCGAATACGATGCCGACCGTCAACAGTTGCATATCTTCCTCAGACCAAAGTTTCCTTTTCACTTTATCGCGAATACATCAATCGATTCGGCTTTCTTTATATCCAGTTGAGATATTACACTTGCGAGGAGAGATACCCATGAGTGAAAAAACATACACCGTAGAAATTGCAGATGCCACTGGACACAGCGTTGTCGAGATGACCAAGACCGAATTAATTAGCCAAGCTTCCAACGCCAAAGGCAGTTGGGTTTTTGTTGATAACAAGATGGTTGCCGCCGATGAATTGGCGAAAACGAACTTTGACGACGCCCAGCACATTAGAATGGTTCCAGCCCTACAAGCTGGGAAAGACGAGAAAACATACACTGTAGATATTGCAGACGCCACTGGGCACAGCGTTGTCGAGATGACCAAGTCAGATCTCATAAACCAAGCAACCAGTGCTAAAGGCAGTTGGGTGTTCGTCGACAACAAGATGGTCGCTGCGAATGAACTTGCAGACGCGGATTTCGACGCTGCTCAGCACATCAGAATGGTTCCTGCATTACAAGCGGGCCAGTGAGCCTTTTCGGCCGTAAAATCGAACGTTCTTGGAGGGACACCTTCAAGAAAGGGTGGCCGGTCGCGTAGTTTGGAGACGAATAGAATGGTTGAACTTGTTGATTACAAATGTGCAGTCTGCGGAAACCTCGAATCCTTCCACCGCGAACGTAACGGGATCAGCTGCAAGTCTTGCGGCTCTCGCATCTTCATGAAGTTGCGCCGAACCGGTACGAAGCGACTCAAGGCAGAGTGAAGCATCAGTCCTTTCTCGCGCAGGGTTGAAAGACCGCTGACGGTAAGAGTGAATCCATGTCGTCTTGGCTTACTGACAAAGCACCTCTTCTTTTCGAAGAGCTGTTGCTACCGGAAGCCGTCCAAACCAGTATTACCCACACATCGCTTCAAGCAAACCCCCCTCATCTCCTTTTATCAGGGCCAGCAGGAGTCGGTAAGACCGCCACTTGGCGCTTGATGGCGCGTCAAGTTCTCGGTCCAACCTGGGAGGCTCGCACCCATATACTCCAAGCGCGAGACCTTGCGAGAACTTCAGGCGCAATGGGAAAATTCGAAGAATTTCTACGACCCGAAGGCAGTGGTTCAGACGACACACTTGCAGGTCGAACCAGCCTTGACGCCTTTGATCATACGTTTTCCGCAACAGCAGCCAACACCCCTCCTCCAGCAGGAGTCGAATGCGAACACTCGACCGGGCAAAGAGCAGCTGTATCTCGCCTCATCATTATCGAAGATGCAGATTATCTCGGAACAATACGCCAATCGTACTTACGCCGAATGATGGAGGTGAGCAGTGGCAGCGCCCGGTTTATTTTCACCGCCCATACACCTTCCCGCATCATTGAGGCTTTACGCAGCAGAACCCAACACATCCGCCTCCCTAAAATCAATCGAACCCTCATCGAATCACGGTTAATGCAAATTGTTCAAGAAGAGCATCTTTCCCCCGTTCGGGGCATAGTTGGCGACATTTCACACGTTTCCTCAGGCAATGTCCGTAAAGCCATTTTCATCATGGAACTTCTTTCGCATCGAAACCTACTTGGCGATCGTAAAAACCTGCAGAATCTTCTTGCAGCAACCTCTCTGCGCGAAGTCCAACATATCTTGGAAGAAGCATTGCGAAACCGTGTCCACGACTGGCGTTGGGAAAAAGAAGGAAACAAAAACAAACGCGTACTCAAAGGCGCGATGGGAGTCCTCGACCAAGTGATGTCCGAGAACAATCTCGAATCCGAAGACATCGTGGAACAGTTCCACCTTTTATTGACAGAAGGACGGCTTCATCTCGACGAAAACATTCTTTCTGAGATTCTTGTTGCTCTTTCAACCTGTGATGTTGCCCTTCACCGTAGCATGCAAGGGCGTATTGAATTGGAACGGTTTTTGTTCCAAGTGGCTGAAATTGGTCAACGGATGGACGCTGCGAAAGCGTCTTGACTTCCATGCCACTGGAACGGTTGGGCGTGTAGCACAGCTGGATAATGCGTTGGCCTCCTAAGCCGAAGATCCCGGGTTCAAATCCTGGCACGTCCGCCAATACCAATGGTGCTCGCTCATCAGTATGTAATATGGACAAGTTTGCTGACTCGGTCTGCACCCGCCATAATGGCATACAAATCATTGCCACCGTTTGTGGAGAATGAAGTCACGTATTGAACGCCGTCAATCACGCCAATTTGCACTACGCTTTCAGTGGCGATGTCGTAAGACAAAAACACTTCCTCATTGGTTTGAGAATCCTTCGCGTAGCCATAGATGAGGCCATCAACGAGATTAATCTCAAAACCACTAGGATTGGCTAAGTCTTCATTTGTGGAAGTTAGTACAGTGGACATGGTCATCGAATAGTCCTGAACGTTGATTTTCGTCATGGAATATCCTCCGCCCGAGTTTCGCACGCTGAGGTAGAAATGGGAACCGTCAAACGCCGAACCACCTGCACCAACGCCTTCGATATCTTCTATTTGCGTATGCTGGGTAACCACTGCATCACTTGGATTTATCGAAACAACGTAAATATCTGGATACGTAATGGTGTTTTGCTGGCCTTGCCCAGATTGGCTTCCGCTGTTTGAGTCATCCGATGCGTAAGCATAGATGATGCCATCTGCATGGTTGTACTCTAAGCCCCCAACATTGTCTAACTCGGGGTTCGCAGTGAAGTCAAATGCAGTCTTGGTGTATAGACTTGGAGTTGATACGGTTACATGCACGA
>Ga0102810_1000959_pt1 | contig 10741 bp, 5 predicted proteins | sample ColrivemetaGS573_FD_84506 | JGI IMG/M metagenome (GOLD analysis project Ga0102810, IMG submission 84506) | Estuarine microbial communities from the Columbia River estuary - Ebb tide ETM metaG S.573 | ecosystem: Environmental > Aquatic > Marine > Intertidal zone > Estuary | place: USA: Columbia...
CATCAAACCTAATAAAAACATACAGAAAACTGTTTGAATGTTTGATGTTTTTTGAGCTCTCTTTATAATCTACTTCATAAAACTAGTTCAATCTTTTGTATCATTATATTCAGTTTAACCTGAAGTTTAGTTCCTATCATTATATTATGGAAACAAATCAAAAAGTATTAAATCCAGAAAGACCTGCATGTTCACAAGGCAATTTTTACAAACCAATAACCAATGCTATTGGACCAGGAATGAATGAGCGCATTCAAAAACTTCGAAAAATCAGTTTTGAAACCGAAGCTTCATTATCTATTGAAAGAGCATTAATTCAAACACAATTTTATAAAAAAAACTACGGTAAATATTCAATACCTGTTTTAAGAGCACTCAACTTTCTTGAAATTTGTACCCAAAAAACCATTTATTTAGGAGAAGATGAATTAATAGTTGGTGAACGTGGTCCAAAACCAAAATGCGTTCCAACATTTCCAGAATTAACGTGTCATAGTATTGAAGATTTTAATGTGTTAAACACACGTGAAATGCAGCGTTATACAATTTCTCAACATGATATTGATACGTACGAAAAAGAAGTAATTCCATATTGGAGCGGCAAAACAATGCGTGAACGAATTTTTAGTCATGTTCCAAATGAATGGCGTGATTTATATGAGGCAGGTTTGTTTACTGAGTTTATGGAACAACGTGCTCCAGGACATACCGCATTAGATGGCAAAATTTATAAAAAGGGAATGCTCGATTTCAAAAAGCAGATTCAAAAAGAAATTGAAAGACTAGATTTTTTAAATGATATTGAAGCCACTGATAAAAAAGAACAATTAGATGGAATGGCAATTTCTTGTGATGCAGCCATTGTTTTTGCTGAACGTCATGCGGATTTAGCAGCAGATTTAGCTTCAAAAGAAAATGATCTCCAACGAAAAAATGAGTTATTAAAAATTGCGGAAGTTTGCCGTTGGGTTCCTGCAAATGCTCCAAGAAATTTTCATGAAGCCATTCAAATGTACTGGTTTGTGCATTTAGGAACTATTACAGAATTGAACGGTTGGGATGCTATGAATCCTGGTCATTTTGATCAACATTTAACACCTTTCTATGAAAAAGAAATTGCAGAAGGAACATTAACTAGAGACGAAGCAAAAGAATTACTAAGTTGTTTTTGGATTAAAGTAAACAATCATCCTGCTCCTCCAAAAGTTGGAATTACAGCTAAAGAAAGTGGAACTTATAATGATTTTACTAATATTAATATCGGTGGTGTAAAAAAAGATGGATCAAATGGAGTAAGTGAAGTTTCGTACATAATGTTGGAAATTATTGAGGAATTACACGTACTTCAACCCGGGAATTCTGTGCACATTAGTTCCAAAACACCAGATCGTTTTTTAAAAGAAGCTTGCAAAGTAATTCGTCAAGGGCACGGCTATCCTTCTATTTTCAATCCAGATATTTATATTCAAGAAATGTTACGACAAGGGAAATCTATAGAAGATGCCAGAGAAGGTGGTTGTAGCGGTTGCATAGAAGTGGGTGCTTTTGGTAAAGAAGCTTATATTTTAACAGGTTATTTAAATGTTCCAAAAATAATTGAAATCACGTTAAATAATGGAATGAATCCAGTTACAAGTAAACAAGTAAGTATTGAAACAGGTAATCCAAGAGATTTTAAAAGTTATGATGAATTGTACGAAGCTTTTAAAAAGCAGCTTAATTATATTTTAAATCAGAAAGTTTTAGTTAGTAATTATATTGATAGAATGTTTGCAAAATACAGTCCAGCTACTTTTTTATCGGTTGTTATTGATGATTGTATTTCAAAAGGAAAAGATTATTACAATGGTGGACCAAGATACAATACAAATTACATTCAATGCACAGGTTTAGGAACCGTAACAGATAGTTTGTCGGTTTTAAAGAAACACGTTTTTGAAAATAAATCATTTTCAATGGACAAAGTGTTAAATTCAGTTTCAAAGAATTTTGAAGGAGAAGAAATACTGAGGCAAACAATTATTAACAATACTCCATTCTATGGAAATGACGATGATTATGCTGATGATATTGCGTTGCAAGTGTATAACGATTTATTTAAAGCAATAGATGGAAAACCAAATACAAAAGGAGAAACATTTCATTTAAATATGTTGTCTACAACGTGCCACGTTTATTTTGGAAAAGTAATGGGTGCCACACCAAATGGACGATTGGCACAAAAATCAATTTCCGACGGAACTTCGCCTTCACACGGTTGTGATCTTAATGGGCCTTCGGCTGTTATAAAATCGTTGACTAAAATTGATCAGGTAAAATCTGGTGGAACTTTGCTAAATCAACGGTTTTTGCCAAGTTTATTAAAGCGTGATGAAGATATTATAAAATTAGGACAATTAGTAAGAAGTTATTTTGCCTTAGGTGGCCATCATATTCAATTTAATATTGTAGATACTGCAACGTTATATGCAGCCCAAAAAAATCCTGAAGATTATAAAGATTTATTAGTGAGAATGGCAGGTTATAGCGATTATTTTAATGACATGAATATTGATTTGCAGCAAGAAGTTATTGAACGAACAGAAAATGAATCATTTTAAATGAGTACAGGTTTAATTTTTGATATTAAGAAATTCGCCATTAATGATGGGCCTGGTATTCGTTTAACAGTATTTTTTAAAGGTTGTAACTTGCAATGTAAATGGTGTCATAACCCAGAAAGTATGTCGCCAAAAGTACAGAAAATGTACAATGCTAAAAAGTGTATTGGTGCTTTAAGTTGTATTGAAATTTGTCCTAACGATGCTTTAAAAATGACTTCTGAAGGTGTAGTTACCGATTATAACGTTTGTAATTTATGCGGAAAATGTACTGAAGTTTGCCCAACGAAAGCTTTTGAAATGTTAGGTTCGGAAATTCCTGTTTCAGCATTAATGAAAAAAATTGATAACGAAGCTATATTCTTTGATCAGTCTGGTGGTGGAGTGACTTTTTCAGGCGGAGAACCTTTAATGCATTCAGAATATTTGTTAGAAGCTTTGAAAGCCTGTGGAAAAAGAATGTATCACCGAGTTGTGGATACAACAGCATTTTCAAAATTAGAAACGGTATTGGAAGTTGCCAAACATACCGAACTTTTTTTAATTGATTTAAAGGTAATGGATTCAGAAAAGCATAAAGAATTTACAGGCGTTGGAAATGAGAAAATCCTTTCTAACATAATTGAGTTAGCAAAAACAAATTGTGAAATTATTTTTAGAATTCCTTTAATAAAAGGAGTGAATACTTTAGAAAAGAACATATTGCAAACAGCTTTATTTATAAACTCCTTGGAAGGAAATAGAAGTATTATAAATTTATTACCATATCATCCTATTGCAGAAAATAAACATTTAAAATTAGGGAATTCAACAAATTTCATGTCATTTGAAACTCCCTCAACTAAGGAAATAAAAGAAATAATATCAATTTTTAAAAAACAAGGGATTACAGCAACAATTGGAGGGTAATTTTTTCGTAAAATCTCAGTAAACAATATCAGAAATACTATGTTTGTAAATCTTAATTTTCATATAAAGAATTAAATGACCATACTTAAATTATTATTAAGCTTTGCAAGACTTCTATTATTTGTATTTGTAACATTTATCATATTATGCACCTTACTATTAACCAACATATTTTATAAAAGTAATTCAAAAAAGGTTGAAAGAGGAATTCTCTTTAGGCGAACAAATATTAGAATATTACATTTTATTTTAGGATCAAAAATTACAGTATATGGTAAAGAGCCTGTTGATTCAGGATTAATAATATCAAATCACAGAACATATTTTGATGCTATTGTTATTTTAAAAAACATTTTAGCGTATCCAATTGCAAAAAAAGAAGTTGAGTCTTGGCCATTAGTTGGTAATGTTGGAAAAGCAACCGGAGTAATATTTGTAAAAAGAGAGTGTGAAAATAGCAGAGAAGAAACTAGAAATCACATAAACACCGTTTTAAAAAATGGTTTTTCTATTTTGAATACTCCTGAAGGAACTACTCACAAAGAACCAACTACCATTCGATTTTTACCAGGAGCTTTTACTTTAGCAGTTCAACTTGGAGTTCCTGTAATACCAATTGCTATTGATTATAAAGATATAAATGATGCCTGGGTTGGTAATGATACTTTTATTCCTCATTTTTTACGTTGTTTTGGGAAATGGAAAACTGAGATTAAGGTTAGTTATTTAGAACCAATTTATTCAAATAATGCTCATGAGTTAATAACAACTTCAAAAAAACAAATTGATGAAGAACTCATTAGATTCAGAAAAGAATGGAATAGTAAAATTTAATTTAATTGTTTAAATTATGTAGTTTTTAACTTATAATTCTAGCATAGTTTTTTATTTTAATTCCCTTATTTATAACAACTTATTTTTGTAAATTTAATATTTATTCTCAATTGAATTTCTCTATGAAAAATACCATTGCTGAACGTATTTTCGATTTTTTAAAAAATTTTCCACCTTTTGATGTTTTGGAGAAAGAGCAGCTTTTTAAAATTGCCTCAAATGTTAAAGTAACTTATATTGAAAAAGACACTTTTGTTTTTAAACAGGCTGAATATCCACATGAAAATTTTTATATTGTAAAAGATGGTGCCATTGGCTTGTATAGAACAATGGAAAATGATCAAATTTTGGTTGATATTTGCGATGAAGGTGATGTTTTTGGATTGCGTCCACTTATTCAAAATGATCAATATTTATTAAGTGCCAAAGCAAATGAGGAATCTATTTTATATGCTATTTCTGTAGAAATATTGAAGGAAATTATTAAAACCAATGAAAAAGCCTCCAAATTTATAGTTGCTAGTTTTTCATCAAATATTAAAACTCCTTATGCTAAAACAAACAATGCTAACTTATTTGCTAACATAGACACTTTAAATTCAAATAATACATTTACTGAAGTTCAAACAGCTCAATATAGTAAAAACCCTATTACGTGTTTAAAAACAACAACTATTCAAGATGCTGCAAAAATAATGAGTTCAAAAAAAGTTGGCTCTATATTAATTGTTGAAGAAAATAAACCTATTGGAATTATTACTGATAAGGATTTGCGCTTAAAAATAGCAACAGGTTTGGTAACTATTGATAAAAGTGTTGAAAATATTATGTCTTCACCAGTAATTACATTCCCTGAAAAAATTACCATTGCGGAAGCCCAAATTGCTATGATTAAACATAAAATTACACATTTATGTATTACTAAAAATGGAAAAACTAATTCCGAACTAATTGGTATTCTTTCTGAACATGACATTGTAGTGTTGCATGGAAACAATCCTTCAGTATTAATAAAAGAACTTAAAAGAGCCAAAGAAATTGAAACTTTAAAATATATTAGAGAAAAAACTTCCAATTTATTGAAAGGATATATTGAACAAAATATCCCAATCATTTTTATTTCAAAAATTATTGCTGAAATTACAGATGCTATCACCATAAAAGCTATTGAACTTTCAATTGCTGAAATGGAAACAGAACCCCCAGCAAAGTTTGCATGGTTGGCTTTAGGAAGTCAAGGTAGAAAAGAACAATTACTAATTACAGATCAGGATAATGCACTAATTTTTGAAGATGTCTCAAAAGAAAAATATAAAACAATAAAAAACTATTTTGTAACACTTTCAAAAAAAATAACTGACAAACTACACTTTGTTGGATATGAAAATTGCCCAGCGAATATGATGGCTAGCAATCCGAAATGGTGTTTATCACAAACAGAATGGCATCAGCAATTTAATACATGGATAACAAAACCAACCGAAGATGCAGTAATGATGTGCACTATTTTTTTCGACTTCAATTTTGTGTATGGTGAAAAAGAATTAGTTTCAACCTTATCAAAAAGCATTTTTAAATCCATTCAGTCTTTTGAAATATTTTTAAACTTTTTAGGAAGAAACGCATTAAGAAACCCTTCTCCCCTAGGCTTCTTTAGACAATTTTTAGTTGAACATGATGGCAAGCACAAAGATCAATTCGATTTAAAAAGTAGAGCATTAATGCCTTTAATTGATGCTGCTCGTTTAATAACATTATCTCATAATATAAAAGACAAAAACAATACTATTTCAAGGTTTAACAAACTGGTAAAAGTTGAACCACAAAACAAAGATTTGTACCTTTCCTGTATAGATTCTTTTAAAATATTATTACACTACCGGACTGAACAAGGAATAAAAAATAATGATTCTGGCAGGTATATCAATTTAAATACACTTACTAAATCGGAAAAGCTAAAATTAAAAGGTTGTTTTAAACCAATCAAAGATATTCAAGAACTTTTAAATATTCGGTACAATTTAGCCCAAATGATGTGATTTTTAATTGGTTTACATATAAAAACTACCCTGATTTTTGGAAAGACTATTTAAAAAAGTTTAAACAAAAACAGCCTAAATCAATTGAAACAACTCGATTTGTGGTTTTCGACACAGAAACAACTGGGTTAAATATTACAAAAGACCGTATTTTATCAATTGGAGCAATAGTCATAAATAACAGTATTATTAATGTTTCTGATAGTTTTGAATTGTATTTGAAACAAGATGAATTCAATGCTGAAACAGTTGAAATTCATGGACTTTTAAAAGATGGGCATTTGATTAAAACTTCGGAAGAAAAAGCCATTAAACAGTTTGTAGAATACTTAGGAAATTCAGTTTTAGTAGCACATCACGCAGCTTTTGATATTGAAATGATAAATGCTTCATTAAAAAGAATGAACTTACCAAAACTAAAAAACAAAACAATTGATACTGGCATATTGTACAAAAAATTAGAAGGTAAAAAAGACAATCTTTTTAATTTGGATGTGTTATGTGATGAATTTAACATTCCAAAACACGATAGACATACCGCTTCTGGCGATGCTTTTATAACTGCACTTCTCTTTCTGAAAATTACTTCAAAACTTAAAAATGAACGATCAATTCATTACTCCGATTTGTTTAGAACCTCAAAAAATAAAGGACTTATATAAAAAACGCTCCCAAAATTTGAGAGCGCTTTCAATTTAAATTTGAAAAATTTATTTAACCAAAGAACCTACTTTTATTGCTTCCACAACTTCTGGATTTAATAAGGTTGATATATCCCCTAAATTTGAGGTTTCATTTTCAGCTATTTTACGAAGAATTCTTCGCATAATTTTTCCTGAACGTGTTTTTGGTAATCCTGGAACAAATTGAATTTTATCTAGCTTTGCGATTTTGCCAATTGTACGACCAATGAGATCGTTTATTTCATGTCGTAAAAACTCTTCATTTTCTGGCTTATTATAAACAATTACATACGCATACAATGCATTTCCTTTAATATTATGAGGAAAACCAACAACTGCCGATTCTACAACATTACTATGCTCATTAATTATATTTTCAATTGGAGCAGTTCCTAAATTATGACCTGAAACTATAACAACGTCATCTACTCTTCCAGTTATTCTATAATTACCTTCTAAATCTCTGAAAGAGCCGTCTCCTGTAAAATACTTCCCTGGAAATGAAGAAAAATAAGTGTCTTTGTAACGTTGATGGTCACCATAAATTGTTCTAGCGATAGAAGGCCATGGATATTTTATACATAATCTTCCTTCAGCAGGATTGCTATTAATTTCATTACCATTTTCATCAACCAAACAAGGTTGAATACCTGGTAGCGGACGTGTAGCAAAGGTTGGTTTAGTTGGTGTTACCCCAGCTAAAGGAGAAATCATAATTCCTCCAGTTTCTGTTTGCCACCAAGTATCAACAATTGGAGATTTTTGTTTACCAATTTTTTCGTCATACCAATGCCAGGCTTCTTCATTAATTGGCTCACCAACAGTTCCTAACACCTTTATTGAACTTAAATCATTTCGTTCGGTTAACTCATTTCCTTGAGCTGCCAATGCTCTAATTGCTGTTGGAGCTGTGTAAAATTGGTTTACTTTGTACTTTTCAACAATTTGCCAAAAACGACTATAATCTGGATAAGAAGGAACACCTTCAAACATTAATGTTGTTGCTCCAGCAGCCAATGGTCCGTAAACAATGTAGGAATGACCGGTAATCCAACCAATATCAGCTGTACAGAAATAAATATCTCCATGTGTATATTGAAACACATTTTTAAAACTATAAGCAGTCTGTACCATATAACCAGCGCACGAATGCACCATTCCTTTTGGCTTACCTGTTGAACCTGAAGTGTATAAAATAAATAGCATATCTTCTGCATCCATTACTTCCGCTTCGCAAACTGCATCAACTTTCGCAATTTCATCGTGCCACCAAACATCGCGTCCGGCTTTCATTTTAATATTTCCATTCACTCTATTTAAAACAATAGAAGTTTCAATTGTTGGACAAGTTTCCAATGCTTCATCCACTATAGTTTTAAAATCAACTGCTTTACTTCCTCTAAAAACACCATCTGAAGTAAGTAACATTTTACATTCAGCATCATTAATTCTTGTTGAAAGTGCTACAGCTGAAAATCCTGCAAATACAACAGAATGTACTGCTCCTATTCTTGCACAAGCTAATACTGCAATTGCCAATTCAGGAACCATTGGCATATAAACACAAACTCTATCACTTTTTTCTACACCATTATTTTTTAATACGTTGGAAAATTTACAAACCTCCGCATGTAATTCTTTATATGTAAAAGTTCTGTTGGCTTCATTAGGGTCGTTTGGCTCCCAAATAATGGCTAAATCATCACCTCTTGTAGCTAAATGACGATCTAAACAATTTTCTGTAATGTTTAATTTAGCGCCTTTAAACCATTCAAATTTTGGTTTATCCCAATCATATTCAACCACTTTATCCCATTTCTTACGCCAAGTAAAAGTATCTGCAATTTGAGACCAAAATCCTTCAGGATCATTAACACTATGCTGATAAGATTTGTAATATTTAATGAAAGAATCAACTTTTAAATCATCTAAAGTTTCTTTTTCTTCTTCAGTTGCATGTTCAAAAACACCAATTTTATGCAATTTGAATTCATGTGTAATTTCATTTACAATTTCAGGATCATCAATTGTTGAAGGAATTGTATACTGAACGCCATCTGCAATGTTTCGTAATAATTTTCGAAGAATTTTACCAGAACGTGTTTTAGGTAATCGTTGAACTAATAATACTCTTTTTAGTGAGGCAACAGGTCCAATTTGTCTTCTTACTTCTTGAACTATTTTATATTCAAGCTCAAAACTAGACACATAATCTCCAGATTTTAAAACAACTAAAGCTAAAGGTATTTGACCTTTCAATTGGTCTTCTATTCCAAAAACTGCACATTCTGCAACTGAAGGATTTGAAGCCACAACTTCTTCCATTTCAGCAGTTGATAAACGGTGCCCAGCAACGTTGATAACATCATCTACACGTCCTGTAATATATACATAACCATCATCATCTGTATATCCTCCATCTCCTGACAAATAATACCCTGGAAATCTTTTCAAATAACCATCAATAAATCGTTCAGTATTCCCCCAAATATTTAACATATTTCCTGGAGGTAATGGCAACTTTACAACTACTAAACCTTCTTCATTTGCACCTAATTGCTTACCTTCTGAATTTAAAATTTGAACATCATAACCAGGAACAGCTTTTGCCGCAGAACCTGCTTTTACAGGTAATGCTTCTATACCCATCATATTTGATAGCATTGGCCAACCAGATTCTGTTTGCCACCAATGATCAATAACTGGAATATTTAATTGCTCTTCTAACCAATGTAAAGTAGCCGCATCGCAACGTTCACCAGCCAAAAATTGGTATTTTAAACAACTTAAATCGTACATTTTTAACAATTCCCCATTTGGATCTTCCTTTTTTATGGCACGAATTGCTGTTGGAGCAGTAAACATAACTTTTACATTATTCTCACTTATAATTCTCCAAAAAGTACTAGCATCTGGAGTTTTTATTGGTTTCCCTTCAAAAACAATGGTTGTATTTCTATTAATTAGCGGACCATAAACAATATAACTATGCCCAACAACCCAGCCTACATCAGATGCTGCCCAAAAAGTATCACCCTCTTCAACTCCATAAACATTTTTCATAGAATATTTTAAAGCAGTAGCATAACCACCTGTATCTCTTAAAATACCTTTTGGCTTTCCTGTGGTACCTGAAGTATATAAAATGTATAAAGGATCAGTTGAATTCATTTCAACACAACCAACTGGCTCTGATTTTTTTACCAACTTCTTATAACTAATATAACGTTCTGTTTTTGGGTTATTTGCACCTAAATTTCTTTGATACACAATTACTTTATCAGGTTTATGTGTTGCTAATTGAACTGCCTCATCAACCAAAGGCTTGTATGCAATTAACCTATCTATCTCCATTCCTGAAGTTGCAGTTATAATTACTTTTGGCTTACAATCATCTATTCTAATTGCCAATTCATGTGGTGCAAAGCCACCAAAAACTACTGAATGAATAGCTCCAATACGTGCACAAGCTAACATACTAAATGTTGCACGTGGCATCATGGGCATATAAATAATTACAGTATCTCCTTTTTTAACACCTAAATCACGCAATCCACCTGCCAATCGAGCCACCTCACTTTGCACGTCATTAAAAGTATAGGTTACTTTTTGTTGGGTAACAGGTGAATCATAAATAATGGCAGCTTGGTCTCCATAACCATCTTCAACATGTTTA
>Ga0102810_1000960_pt1 | contig 10741 bp, 11 predicted proteins | sample ColrivemetaGS573_FD_84506 | JGI IMG/M metagenome (GOLD analysis project Ga0102810, IMG submission 84506) | Estuarine microbial communities from the Columbia River estuary - Ebb tide ETM metaG S.573 | ecosystem: Environmental > Aquatic > Marine > Intertidal zone > Estuary | place: USA: Columbia...
CTAGAAGTGTAATATCTTTTATAGCCATTACTGCTATTGCCTCATGCCATAATGATTCACACTTAATCTGCACTCTTATCTAAATATTAACTCATTCAGTAGCGGAGATATGAATTCCCTTCATTATTTTTGCAATATGCAATTCAAACTAGCATCTGATTACAAACCAACTGGAGATCAACCTCAGGCAATTGATCAAATAACCAAGGGACTCTTATCTGGAGAAAAATATCAAACCCTATTAGGAGTTACTGGATCTGGGAAAACATTTACTGTTGCAAACGTTGTTGAAAAAATTCAGAGACCTACATTAGTGCTAGCGCATAACAAAACTTTAGCAGCCCAATTATACTCAGAATTCAAACAGTTTTTCCCAGAAAATGCTGTTGAATATTTTGTTTCCTATTATGATTATTATCAACCTGAAGCTTATATTCCGGTGAGCGGTTTATATATTGAAAAAGATTTATCTATTAATGATGACATTGAACGACTAAGGCTAAGCACGACCTCATCTTTACTTTCCGGACGAAGAGATGTTTTAGTGGTAGCGTCTGTTTCTTGCTTATACGGTATTGGAAACCCAGTAGAGTTCAAAAAAAATGTGATTACCATTGAAGTAGACCAAAAAATTGCAAGAACCAAATTTCTACACTTACTGGTGCAAAGTTTATATTCCAGAACTGAATTTGAAGTAAAAAGTGGAACATTTAAAGTGAAAGGTGATACTATTACTGTTTTCCCTTCTTATGGCGATTATGGTTATAGAATACATTTTTTTGGTGATGAAATTGAAGAGATCGAAAGTTTTGATATCGTTAATAATCAAGTGATAGAAAAATATGAAAAGTTAAATATTTATCCAGCAAATCTTTTTGTAACATCTCCGGATGTGCTACAAAATGCCATTCACCAGATTCAGGACGACCTTGTTAAGCAAGTTGATTATTTTAAAGAAATTGGCAAACATCTAGAAGCCAAACGACTAAAAGAACGTACTGAATTTAAGCATGAAATTATTCGTGAGTTAGGATACTGCAGCGGAATCGAAAATGACTCCAGGTATCTTGATGGAAGAGTTGCAGGAACTAGACCTTTCTGTTTATTAGATTATTTTCCTAATGATTTTTTGATGGTTATTGACGAAAGTCACGTAACCTTACCACAATGCCACGCAATGTATGGAGGTGACCGTTCAAGAAAAGAGAATTTGGTAGAATATGGTTTCAGGCTTCCCGCAGCAATGGATAATCGCCCATTAAAGTTTGAAGAATTTGAAGCTATACAAAATCAAGTTATCTATGTTAGCGCTACGCCGGCAGATTATGAATTACAAAAAACAGAAGGTGTTTTTGTTGAGCAGATCATCAGGCCAACAGGTTTATTAGATCCCGAAATTTTTGTTCGTCCCAGTGTTAATCAAATTGATGATCTGATAGAAGAAATTCACCAAAGAGTAGAACAAGACGAAAGGACTTTGGTTACTACTTTGACTAAAAGGATGGCTGAAGAACTAACAAAATATTTAAGCCGTATACAAATTAGATGCAGATATATACATAGCGATGTGGATACCTTAGAGCGTGTAGAAATTATGCACGATCTGCGCAAAGGTGTATTTGATGTCCTTATTGGTGTTAATTTACTTCGTGAAGGATTAGACCTGCCGGAAGTGTCTTTGGTTGCCATATTAGACGCAGACAAAGAAGGATTTCTAAGAAGTCACCGCTCTCTTACCCAAACTGTTGGAAGAGCAGCACGTAATATAAATGGCATAGCAATTATGTACGCTGATAAGATTACTCGTAGTATGCAGCTCACTATTGATGAAACTACCCGTAGACGTCTAAGACAAGAGGAGTATAATACGAAACATAAAATAACCCCTAGACAAATCGAAAAAAATATTGACGAGAGTTTAAGCAAAAAAAATGTTAGCTCTTTTCATTATGACGCTGCAGCTTCAGTTGCCGCTGAACAGGATTTAGAATACTTACCTAAACCAGAAATAGAAAAACGTATTAGAGAGAACCAAAAACTCATGGAACAAGCTGCAAAAGCCTTAGATTTTATTGCTGCTGCTCAATTACGTGACCAAATCAAGGTGCTAAAAGAACAATTGTAACTTAATTACCAATTATAAGTAAAACGCCGATTAATTTACTACATAATTTTATCATTTAAACCTTAAAAAATTGTAAGACTAAGTATTCTTTATATACTTGCTTTATATCCTTATATAACCAAATTCATCATACTTTTTGAAGTTACCTGATGAAAATCATTGCGTTTAGCAAAATTTAGATTTACCTTTATTTATAACGTTAAAATTAAATGCTATGAAAAAAAAAGTTTATTTCATCGGACTCCTTGTGGCCATAATGACCCTCTGGTGTTGCGAAAATGATGTGCTGGAATCAGACATCAAGAATAGTAAAGAAATCATTCATAAGAGTAAACTTCAAAACAAAGTTTTTAGGAGTGAAGCCCTATTGAATAATGTTATCGGGAATTCTGTAGAAAGAAAATTACAGATCTATACACCACCTGGATATAAGAAGAATGGTAATCAGCCTTATCCTGTTGTTTATCTATTGCACGGTCTGCCGTTCTCTGAAAAAACTTATATCGATAGGAGTACCTGGGATGATTGGATCGATCCTAACGGAATTTTTAAAACTTATCCCGACTTCCCACAAGAAGGGTTTAGGGTTTGGATGGATAACTTAATTGCCGAAGGTAAAATCGACCCCATGATCATTGTAATGCCAAATGCAGCCAATGAATTATATGGCTTCAGTTTTTACAGCAATTCAGAACTTAATGGAAACTTTGAAGATTTTATAGTGTATGACCTTGTCAATTATATGGATACGAATTACAATACCATTGCAAATAGTAACGGCCGTGCTGTAATCGGAAATTCCCAAGGAGGTTATGCCGCTTTTCTATTTGGAATTAAACATCCTGATGTATTTAGTGCCATTGGAAGTCACAGCGGAATGATAGTTATGGATGTAATCTTAAGTTTAGGCACTGTAGTTGCGAACGAAAACCAACCTGATGGATTTACAGGGCCTGATCCTTCAAAATTCTTAACTAGTGCTGGCTATGCTATGAGCTCTGCCTGGTCGCCTAATTTAAATAATCCTCCATTTTTTGTGGACTTACCTTTCGAGTTTCCTTCCGGAGATGTTATTCCAATTATTGCAGAACGTTGGTATGCCAATGATCCTTTCACAATGCTTCAATATCCGGAAAATGCAATTAAATTCAGTTCGCTAAAGGGGGTCTATTTCGATTGTGGTAATTTCGATGAATTGAATATATGTGCCGGTAATGGTTATATGATTCAGTTGTTGGAAGCCCTCAAATTAAATTATGGATTAAATTATATTTATGAACCTTTTGACGGTGGTCATTTTAGCAATATATTCTCAAGGCTAGAAGTTTCACTTGCATTTTGCTCTGATGCTATGAGTAATTAGATTAAAAAGTCTATATAAAATTGCATCCTACCTAAACTTTAAGACAGGATGCAATTTTTTTGACTTTTAGACAAACTAAGTACAGTTTACGTTAATATAAGCTTTATTCCGTACTGGCAGGTTCTTTATCTAATAGACCAAATTATAAAATAAAAAAAACTGAGTTAAGTTCAATCAAAATCAATTGAACTTAACCCAGTTAACAAACTAACTCAAAAATAAAATAACCTTAAACAGTTGCTTCTTCTCTCCTGTTTTTAGCTATTTTTTCAATTAAATCAGGTACTTTTTCAAAAGCTGCGGCCAATCCGTGTGTTTTTCCAGCTTCAAGGAAAGAAATTTCTTCTCCTCTGCTAACTAAAAAACCAATGGGTTGAATACCTACTCCTGCACCAGCTCCCATACCTTGCCCTTTTTTTGCTTTCATTTCTGTACCTTCTCCTCCACCAGAGCCAAATCCCATACCAACTTTTATAACTGGTATGCATTTGAATTCTCCTAGATCAAATTGTTCTCCAATAACAGTGTCCGTTTTTGCCTCAGACTTTATGAATTCTGTTATCTGTTTCATTAATTCTTCAAAATGTAATTCCATAGTAATTGTTTTTAAATTTAAATAAATGATTTAATTATAGATATTGGCCTATTCTGCATATGCAGGACCATTCGGTTCCTTCCTTCAAAATTTATATTAAACGACCCTACCGTAAAGTTCAAAAAACTAAAAATTGGATACAACTTTGCATTTAAAGTCCAATCACCGGTATCAATGTCAATAATCAAATTTTTAATCTTAAATGACCTTAACACTCTTGAAATTTTTCTAAAACCAAACTTTTTGATATTTTTAATTCCATTCCTTTTTATCATTTTTTTCTTTTCAGAAATAGAAGGTCTTCTTTTTCTTAATGGGTAGAAATAAAAATTAAAAAAAGAAACCCTTAATTTAAAGATCAAAACCTCCTTGGAATGAAGTTCTATACTTGCCTTAGCTAAACCCTTTAATTGAATATAATATTGGTTTGTTGCAGTATCAATAAATAGTATGACAGGTATAAATAATAAATAAATTATCAATAATAAAAATAGACTTAAAAAAATAGTTAAAATCATAGCAAGATTTTTCTCTAAGTAATTTAATTAATTTAATAATCTATTGCAATGATATCCATCAGATTTAAAATTTAGTTTTTAGATTGAAGCTGAATTGGTCAACCAATGGGCTGCTGGGGTATCTGTTAATTTTGGAGTTATTGGTGGTGTCATAGCAGGTAATTTAATAAAAGGTAACGGTATAGTTTGGGATTTTAAAAATCAAGAATTCAATATAATTAAATCTTGTAAAGATTTTAATGAGTTCATTGAAAAGATTTACCCCGAAGGGATACAAAAATGCACAAAACATCAACCAGATATGTTTGATGTTAGGAGAACAATTGATCAAATTAAATGATTTTACATTAGAACTATGTCCATATCTGATAATGACATAAGTCATAAATTGTTTTAAATTAAGTATATACATTTGATCAAAGCATTAAATTAATTGTTTCCTTCAACCTAACATTTATGCATAAAATATTATTCACACTTGGCATTTTCATTTGCTCACTTCAACTTTATGGGCAGAATATAAATGGAAAATATCTCTATAAAAAAAATATAAAAAATCCAGATTTTAATTTTGTAGTCTTTCAAATGATTATATCAAATGACACTGTATATAAATTTAATGAATTTGCAGGAAACAAAAGTGACTTTACATCTTACGAAAGTTGGAACACAAGTGTAAAAAATGGAAAACTCAAACACATTAAAGGGCTTAATTATCTTTTGACAAATTGGAACAGTGGAAACAAAAAAACAGCAGTAGAAGTTAAGATCACCCAAAAGAAAATAATATTTTACACTTATGATATTCGAAACATTAAGATTAAAAGCTTTGAAATGGAAAAAATCAATATTTAAATAATAATTATGTGTAAAAAATTAATATTTTTATTTGCTGCCTCTCTTTATTCCTTTATTATATATTCACAAAATGATCCAAAAACAACTGAACTTTGGGAGCCTATTCCTGCAAAAGTAACACCTGGTGAAAATGGCTCTCCTCCATCGGATGCTATTGTATTATTCAATGGTATAGATCTTTCAAATTTTGAATCTATGCGTGGAGAAGAACCTAAATGGAAAGTTGAGAACGGAATAGTCACAGTTGTACCTAATACAGGTGGACTCAGAACCAAACAAAAATTTGGAGATTGTCAACTACATGTAGAATGGCGTACTCCAGAGAAAGATTTAGATAAAGGGCAAAACAAAGGTAACAGCGGAATATTTTTCATGGAAAAATATGAAGTACAAGTACTAGGCTCATTTGAAAATAAAACATACCCTAATGGTCAAGCAGCTTCAATTTATAAACAATGCATTCCATTAGTAAATGCATCCAAAAAACCAGGAGATTGGCAATCTTATGATATTATTTTTACAGCCCCTAAATTTGGAAAAAACGGTAGTTTAATTTCACAAGCAAGAATAACAGTTTTACATAATGGTATATTGGTTCAAAACAATGTCTCTTTATTAGGACCTACTGAATATATTGGTATGCCATCATATAAAGAGCATGGTAACAATGAGTCTTTAATTTTACAAAACCATGGTGATCTTGTAAGTTTTAGAAACATTTGGGTCAGCGAATTATCAAAACTTGTATTATTAAATTTTAACTTGCTCATTCTATTTAGATGGAAATAGAAGGCCTATAACGACAAATTTTATATATTTAAATATTAATAATGTTAATTAAGATGAATAAACTCTATTTACTACGGACTTTACTTTTAGTTATAACTTCTAGCCTTTTTGCTCAAAATGGTATTGTTGACTGTACCCAAGTAATAAAAAGTGATATTTTGAAAAGAGATATGAATTATTCCGTTTACCTTCCAAATGGGTATAATGAGTCAAATAGGTCATATCCCGTATTATATTTATTACATGGCATGTGGGGAGATAATACTGATTGGGTTATAAAAGGTGAAGTAAATAGAATAACAAGCTCTTTAATTTCAAAAGGGGAAACTCCAGAAATGATAATTATTATGCCCAATGGACTTATAGATGGTTTTTATATCAACAATTATGATGGTTCTGTGCGATGGGAAGATTTCTTCTATGAAGAATTTATTCCCCAAGTTGAAGAAAAATATAGAATATTAAAAAATAGAAACAATCGTGCTATTGCTGGTTTATCTATGGGCGGATATGGTGCACTCTACAATGCTATCACCCACAAAGAAATGTTCAAGACCTGTTATGCCTTAAGCGCAGCAGTATTAGAGGTTGAGCCGCAAAAAAAGGGAGATAAAAGAAGTGCAAACGATAAGGCATTCCAAACAAAACTATGGGGTCCTTTGAATAAAAGAGGATTGCCATTTAACTTTAAAAAATACTCTATACAAGAATTCTTTATGGCGATGGATAAATATGAAACTCCAAATCCTTTTGCTTTTGGTAAAGAAGTAGGCTTACCTTCAATAACTTTAGATTGTGGAGATGATGATTTTTTATTGAAACAGAATACTAATTTGGTTCATATAATGAAAAGTAAAGATGTTCCTTTTGATTTAAGAATACGTGAAGGAGGGCATACTTGGGAGTATTGGCGCACCGGTTTAGATTTGGCTCTAAAATCAATCGGATCTAACTTTAGGAATTAGTTTAATAATTAAAAATCAGAAATTGATCAAACGATTATTTTTGATACTAAAATTATTAATTACAGTCAATACTTTTTCACAAAAAGGGACGACATATAGTATCGAAATAAACTACCCATTACCTATGGGAGAAAATTTTATCGGGAAAAATTATAATGGTTTTGCGGATATAGGACTTACCTATAAATTTACGCAGCGGCCATTAATGGATTATGGAATTTCTTTTAATACCAGCCTTTTAAATTACAATTTTGATTTACAAGATGACCTAGATCAATTATACAATTATAAGGTCAATGCATATGTTTTTCAACCAAGGTTATACGCATCATTTTTTATAGCAAGTTTAGAAAAATTTCATCCCTCAGTAGGATTAGGATATTCTTTTATTGTTTTTAAAGTTTCCGGGTTAGACCCTTTAGATTTTGGCAATGAGAATGCCAGTGACAATCAAAATGGAATCAATGTAAATCTAGGAGCCGCATATGATTTATCAGAAAGAATATTTATTAAAGCCCAATATGATTTTATTAAACCAAATATTGGAAACAGTATCTCAAATAAACCATTTAATACCAATATGCATCTTATGAAAATTGGCTTAGGAATTCGGTTTTGAATACCAAAATGTTTTTCTTTTCTAAATCAATACCCTTAAAATGAAAAATATAAAAAGTGTTTACTTATTTATCCCTTTTTCTTTAATCGTAAGCTATTGGAGTTCTGTTTGGGATAATGTTTGATGTGATAATTATAGATAAATTGGAAAAGTCAAATGCTAATTTGGGCAAATAATTATCTGTCAAATTTAAAATTATCGAGCTGAATATCATCTAAACCAACATCATCAAAAGGGTATTCTAATTGATCCTGAATATTGTATAATGAAATTAATATAAATTCAGTTACCATTACAATAAAATAAGTGAACCATTGTGGTGTTTCCAATCCAATATTACTGATAATTGTCGGGGCGTAAATTAATGGGAACATATAAATAAAAATCTTACAATATGCTTTAAGGCTAATCGGAGTTCTATGAGTATGAATGGCATGAAGGTTTTCAATTGATTCATGCAGATCATTCATAAAACGGAAAACCTTATCTCTTATTTTTCCACTAAAAAACTCACCCTTCTCATCAATAAAGATATAAACTTTTTCAATTACATCATCAAGGTCTTTAGTAGTATAAGTATTGTTTTTAAGATGCCCCATTACATTTTCACTAATTTCCAATAAAATTTTAGAAACTTCATTTTTATTTTCTTCTGACAACTTTTTATTACTCAAAACAAAATAATGAACTGTTTTGATAGAACTTCTAAATTGGCTTAAGTGTTCTAGTGCTTTTTCACGGCGCCTGAAAGAACCTCTAATAGTAAAGACCAATGGAAATATCACTGCAATACTAATTAAGGTTAGATCTACATTAAAGCTTATATTAAATGTATATGCGAGCATCGTTGTAATGAACGCAATGATCATTGTAATTAATGTTCTGTGGTTTAATATGGATAAATATTCTTTAATAGAATGATATTTAATATGTTATATTTGTTAAAACTAAATACAATATTATGAAAAAGCAATTGTTTTACCTAGTCCTATTGTCTTATTTTTTTATTGGCCATAATTCCATAGCACAAGATCTGAATAAAACAGAGAAAATTAAAGGAGTTTCCAAACTTTTTAAAGATCAAAAAATTCTTCCATTAAAGTTGGTATATTCCAACAGGGATGTAAAAAAGAAAACTAATGACAGCACTTACATTATAACGGACCTTTCTTATCAAAATGAAGCTGGAACTTGGAATTCGTTAGAGGTTGAGCTAAGGGGTCGTGGTTTTAACAGGCTTAAAAATTGTTATTTCCCTCCTATTAAAATAAAAATTAAAAAATCTAATGCCAAGGGCACAATCTTTAAAGGGAATAAAAAATTAAAATTAGTACTCCCTTGTCTCAAACAAAAATCAATGAATGATGCCCTTATAAAAGAAGCTTTAGCTTATAAACTATACGAAATAATCTCGCCCTATCATTTTAAAACCAGAATCGTAAAAATTGATTTCACCGAATCCAGAGGTAAAAAAATGATTGATCATAAACTGGATGGAATTTTAATAGAAGATGATCAAATTTTTGGAGAGCGTCATAATGGCAAAATGCTTAAAAGGTTTATCCATCCAATGGGACAAGATGCTTTAGCCTCTGTACATAATGCTTTTTTTCAGTTTATGATTGCGAATACCGATTATTCAACTGCCTACCAACATAATGAAAAACTATTTTTTATAAACGACAAAATGATACCTGTTCCATATGATTTTGACATGAGCGGACTTGTTAATGCAAGCTATGCTGTTGTTTCTCAAATTAATAACGAAGCTTTAGCAATTACCAAAGTAACAGAAAGAATGTATAGAGGCTTTAAAAGGGATATCAAAATATTTAACCAAGTACGGCAAGAATTTTTAGATAGTAAAATTGAAATGCTAGAAGTTATAGATAGTTTTGAGTCAAATTTTGATGATCCTAAAGAATTTTTGAAAACGAAAGAATTTATTTTAAGTTTTTTTAAAATTATAGAAAATGACAATCAGTTTCAAAAGAAAATTGTGCAACAAGCAAGGACTAAATGATAATTAAATGAAATATTTTTCGAAATGGCTCGCCTTCTTTATCATCATTCTGATCCTTATTTTCATTGCCAATATTTTCATCTCTACAGGTTTTTTTAGAACTATCGAAAACAAATTTGAAGGAGAGATTATTAAAAAAATTGATTTGCCAGGAGCAGAAGATATAACAATAGGCTATCCAGATAATTTTGCTCTTATCTCTTCAACCGACAGATCCGTTTACCCCCCTTTCAAACAAGAAATTGGTGGCATTTATTTTTTGAATCTTAACGACAGTAATTACAAAGTTACATCTCTTACTTCAGACTTGCCTATACCTTTTGCTCCACATGGTATATCTATGATAAAATCTGATAGTACATATAACGTAATGACCGTTAATCACACAACAAAAGGACATTCTCTTGAAGTTTTTAAATTAATTGATGGTAAATTAATTTATAAAAAAACATTGAAAGACCCCTTAATGGTGAGCCCTAATGATGTTGTGCTTATTGATAATCATCGTTTTTATTTTACAAATGATCATAAATACACAAAAGGAATAGGTAGATTATTGGAAGATTACACGGGTCTATCTTTATCCAATGTTGTTTATTTTGATGGTCAAAATTACCAGATAGTAGCAGATGGTATTGCCTATGCCAATGGTATTAATTTTGATTCAAAACGAAATTTGATCTATGTAGCTTCTCCTCGAAAATTTCTTATTAAGGTGTATTCAAGAAATAATAACGGAACTCTAAATTTCATCGAAGATATTCCTTGTGGCACAGGTGTTGACAATATTGAAATAGATGTTCATGGTAAACTTTGGATAGGTGGCCATCCCAATCTCCTCAGATTCGCTGCTTATGCGAAAAATAAAGAAAAAACCTCCCCTTCC
>Ga0102810_1000961_pt1 | contig 10736 bp, 16 predicted proteins | sample ColrivemetaGS573_FD_84506 | JGI IMG/M metagenome (GOLD analysis project Ga0102810, IMG submission 84506) | Estuarine microbial communities from the Columbia River estuary - Ebb tide ETM metaG S.573 | ecosystem: Environmental > Aquatic > Marine > Intertidal zone > Estuary | place: USA: Columbia...
AGCAGACAGAAGAAGACTATATTAATTGTGGTCTTGACGTAGGGGTGTATTTTGGTGACAGAAAAGAACTAGGTAAAACACACACCATCTGTACATGGCAAAGCTTGAATATACTTGACAAGCGCAGCAAAGACGGACTATCTGTATTAAATTTAGCAGAGTTCCTTGAAGGTGTTGCAACAGTCATTGTTGACGAAGTACACCAAGCAAAAGCAGATGTACTTAAGAACATACTAACACGAAACCTACGAAATGCTCCAATACGTTGGGGACTAACAGGTACTGTACCAAAAGAGGACTTTGAGTTTCAAAGTATTCTAGCAAGTTTAGGACCAGTAGTAGGAAACGTGACAGCAAAAGAATTGCAGGACAAAGGTGTTCTGTCTAACTGTCACGTTAACATTTGTCAGTTACTAGATACTAAAGCATTCAGCGGTTACCAAGCTGAGCTCAAATATCTAGTAACAGACCAGGCACGGCTTGAATACCTTGCTAAATTTCTCATTAAAGTAAAAAGTTCAGGAAATACATTAATACTTGTAGATAGAATTTCAGCTGGTGAGTTATTAGCAGAACTAATTCCAGGAGCAACTTTTATCAGCGGCGCAGTTAAAACCAAAGATAGAAAAGCAACATACGACACAATTAAAGAAGGTACTAATGAAGTTATTATTGCAACATATGGCGTTGCAGCAGTTGGACTTAATATTCCAAGAATCTTTAATTTGGTGTTATTCGAACCTGGCAAAAGTTTTGTGAGAGTTATTCAATCAATTGGTAGAGGCGTAAGAAAGGCAAAAGATAAAGACTTTGTTCAAATATGGGACATTACTTCAACATGTAAATATGCAAAGCGGCATTTAACGCAACGCAAGAAATTTTACAAAGAGGCAGAGTATCCATTTACCATAGAAAAAATTGATTGGAATTAAAATAAAATGAGAATACTAACTCTCGAAAACGAAACATTTATACTTAATCAGTTGCCCGAGTCAGTAGACGAAGCAATGAGATTTGCCGTACTAGATAATAGCAATCCACAAGATCCGGACTTCTTTTTTAATCCGTTGATTTTCTTGGAGAGTTTCAATAGCCCAGCTATTGTATTAGAAATAGGCGGACACGAAATTACTATGCCGCTAGACTGGTGTTTAGCAGTTGGGTGTAGTGACGCAGGAAGCGACTTAGAAGTATTACCTCTAACTAGCTTAAACGACCGAGTCTTTGAAGCATTTGTTTTCAATCCTCTAACTGGAACGCATCCACAGTACGCAAAAGTTGAAATATTAAATTTTTACAATGACGTAAAGTGGTACTTTCCAAAAATGAGAAACGGACAATTACTGTCCATACCGTTGCACGACGGAGTCAATCCAAACTGTGCATTTTTCGTAAAAGACATAAACAGGCAAAGTGAAATAATCGATTTTGGAAAACTTTTATAAAAACGATTAAATCAAATTATTTAAAAAAAGAACAGGCATATAAAGGAAAAACCATGCAAAGTAAAGAACATATTATTCTAAACGAAATCGTATTCAAGCATCATCCAGATTTTGTTAACAACGACCAAATACAAAGCATAATGCTTAACTATATTGACATTGTGAGAGTTGAACGGTTAGTTGAACACACAATGGCCCATGTTGGAGGCTACAAGTTTATCGACGGAGATCATTGCGATTTTGACGATGGATCTGAGTGCAAGACAGCTAGTGTTAGACCATCACCATCAACGCCGAATAGTTCATCATATGCTCTTGAAATTAGCAATGTTATTAGCTCAGGCGGCTGTGCAAAGACTGGTCCGATTAGAGTTGTTCTTTACAATCCACATGTGTATGAACTAAGATATTATTATTTGCCAGCAAACGAAATACACAAAATTGGTGTAAACATTCATCCTACAACAAAGACAGGAAGATTGTTTGCTACATGGAACAGTGCAAAAGATATTTGTAATAAGCTAGACAGATACAAGTGTGATTCTTTTGTTGAATTAGCCCAAAAGTAAAGGAAAGAAAATGGGAATTAAAGCAGGAAAGATATGGGGCGGCACAGAGCTAATTCACGCAAATGGTGTACTAGAGTTTCACCGCATTGAATTTAACAAAGGTTTCAAGTGCAGCGAGCATGAGCACAAGTACAAGTGGAATGGCTTCTTTGTTGAAAGCGGAGAAATGATTGTACGTGTTTGGCAGGACGGCGACAACGCAGGATTAGTTGACGAAACTCTGCTCAAAGCAGGTGACTTTACACAAGTTAAGCCAGGCAAGATTCATCAGTTCGAAGGTGTTAAAGATGGAGTAGCATTTGAACTCTATTGGGCCGAATTTAATCATGACGATATTGTACGCAGGACTATTGGCACAAAGACATGAAGCAAGTAGTCACTGGACATAAAGGATTTATTGGAAGTCATTACTACAAACGAGTTTATGACAAACATTACCTTTATCCTTATGATATAAAAAATGGCGTTGGGGATGATCTATCAAATCCTGCAACAACTGAGAAGATGGCAGATTGCGATGTGGTAGTACACTTTGCTGCAACTAATGGAACGAGATTGTTTTACGAAAACCCAACTGCGGTACTTATTAACAACACGCTGTCAACTGTCAACTTGGTAAACCGTTATAAGGATTCAAATACAAAATTTGTATTTGCCAGTACTTGCGAAATCTTTAATAGTACAATTGATAACCATTTGTATCCTATTCCAACAGACGAACGTGTTCCAGTAATGTTTGACGACATCGCAAATCCTCGCTGGAGTTACAGCATTCCAAAAGCACTAGGTGAAAACTTAATTGCTAACAGTGGAATGCAGTATCTTATTATTAGATATTTTAATATATACGGCCCAGGACAAGAGACACATTTTATTAATGAATTTGTTGAAAGAGTAGCTAATGGTGAATATTATATAAACGGCAACGATACAAGAAGTTTTTGTTATGTAGACGATGCAGTTGAAATGACAGAACGACTTATTGAAAATCACGTAGGTTATACAGTAAACGTAGGCCGACAAGAAGAACTTGCGATAAGTATTGTTGCAAAACTGATTATGGATATTATGGAAGTAGATCCTAGAAAGCTAGAAATTAGAGAAGGTCCTGTTGGAAGTGCTCGTCGAAGATGCCCAGATACATACCTTGTAAAACAGCTTACAGGATTTACAGATTATACTCCGATCAAAATTGGACTTAGAAAAACAATAGAAAGCTTACTATGAAAATAGGTATTATAGGAATGGGCGTAGTGGGCAATGCAAACTACACAGGATTTAACTTGCTTGGGCATGACATGATAATGCACGACAAGAAATTTGATACAACTATTGAAGAAGTATTACCAACTGAAATTGCATTTATATGCGTTCCTACTCCAGTTGACGAAAACGGACGTTGTGATACTAGAGAAGTTGAAAATGTAATTAAAGAGTTGAGTGAAAATAACTATAACGGAATTGTAGCTATACGAAGCACAATTGTTCCAGGGTTTACAGATTCAATGTCTGAAAAATATTCAAATTTAATTATATGCTTTGTTCCGGAATTTTTAAGAGAGCGCTGTGCAGCAGATGACTTTATTAACAATCATCAACTGCTTGCAGTCGGCACCCATGATATCTATGCTTTCAAAAAGATTGTTGCTGCACACGGCGACCTTCCTAAAAACACCAAGCAACTAACACCTGCAGAAGCAGAGATATTGAAATATTTTAATAATGCATACGCAGCACTTAGAATAACATTTGCAAATATTATGTATGAGTTGTGTGATAAATTTGAAAGTGATTACACAACTGTAAAAGATACATATATATTAACAGGAAAAGCAACAGATTTATACTTAGATGTAAACAATCGATTGCGCGGCTATGGCGGCACCTGTTTGCCAAAAGACATTGCAGTATTAAAAACATTGCTAGATGAAACAGGGTTAGACTATTCATTAATAGACAGTATTGATAAGGATAATAAAACCTTTAAGAAAACAGTGTTTAATGGAATGAGAAAAGATGGGTAATTTAATACCAGGTGAAACTTTAATTTATGAACGTGTTAACAGAACAGTTTATGCAAGGTATGCAAATAAACCCGAAATACCAAGATGGGTTATTGGCACAGCATTGGAACAGCCTACATACGATAAGCTTGAAAGTCTAGCCGAACACAACCCAACATTTAAAGCAGAGTTAGACAAACTCCTAAACTTGTACTATTTGCTAAAATGATAAAATTTTTAAAAAGGTTCTCACCACACATTATTATCTTTGCCCTTATAATAATGTACAACTACGGGCAGAAGAAATCAGTAGAAGAATACTTGTGTGAACAAGATATTGAATATCCATGCACAGAGTAAAACTTAGAAAAGGAAAATAAAATGGAATTACTTATTATACTAATCGTCGGCGGACTATTTGCTTGGCTTGGCGTCGAAATGGCAAAAACAAGAAATAGAAATACAACAACTTGGGGAATACTATGTTTCCTATTTGGTCTCTTTGCAGTTATTGTTTTAGCGTTAATTGGAAAAGCTGAAGAATAATGAGAATTATTGCAGGACCATGCCAACACGAAACACTTGCTCAAAGTGCAGCAATTGCAAAAGAGTGCAAGCGTGTTTGTGATAAGTACGATATAGAATATATATTTAAAGCTAGCTTTGATAAAGCAAATCGAACTAGTGCTAATGGAAAGCGCGGTGTTGGCATTGGTCCAACACTAGCTGACTTTGAAACTATCAAAAGCGAATACAAAGTTAGAACACTAACAGATGTGCATACGGAAAATCAAGTGAGTTTAATTAAAAATGTTTATAGTAACAGTGTTGATATTCTTCAAATTCCTGCTTTTCTTTGCCGTCAAACAGATCTTATCCGAGCTTGCGTGGAGACAGGGAAAGTCGTTAATATTAAAAAAGGACAGTTTCTTGCGCCGTGGGATATCGCGGGTATTCTCTCGAAAACCGAAGGCGCCAAAGAAGTTTGGATAACTGAAAGAGGAACAAGCTTTGGATATAATACTCTCGTTACCGATTTTACTGGTATGCAATATATGTTGGACAATTATAACGTACCGATTGTTTTTGATGCGACACACTCTGTACAAAAACCTGGAGGCAACGGAACTAGCAGTGGCGGTAATAGGGCCTATGTCCCTGCTCTTTGCCGTGCAAGTGCTGCTTTGGGTATTCGTAATTTCTTTTTAGAAGTACACGAAGATCCAGACAACGCACCTAGTGACGGCCCAAATATGCTCCACTTAACAGACTTTGAAAAAGTAGTAAAGGAAATACATGACTACAGCTATACTAATTCCGGCGCGGTTTAACAGTTCGCGCTTTCCAGGAAAAATGCTTGCAGATCTTAACGGCGTTCCGTTAGTTTATCACGTGTATAAGAAATGCCTTGAGACAGGCTACGATACATATGTACTAACCGACAGTCACAAAATTGCTGCTCGCTTTCCTGAAGAACATGTTATTATAAGTCAGCAAGAGCATGACAACGGCACTAGTCGGTGTATGGAAGTAATTGACGATCCTCTAGAATACGATCGTTATATTAACGTGCAAGGCGACATGCCCGACATCACAACAGATATTATTTTAGCAGTTGAGCGTGAACTAAAGTCAAACTCGGATGTAGCAACTTGTTTCACTTCGATGGATTTTAACTTGCAAAATGATCCAAACAGTGTTAAAATAATACATAATCGAAATAGAGCACATTGGTTTTGCAGAGCTGCTTTACGTTACGGTGATCACCATCTCGGAGTTTACGGTTACAACAGAGAAGCGAAAATCATGTATAACGCAAGTCGCAAATGTCCCGAAGAAGATATTGAACAACTTGAACAATTAAGATGGATACAAAACGGCGTTAAGCTAGGAGTAGTTGAAGTTGAATTTGACGGAATAGAAATTAACACACCGGAGGACTTGGCACTATGGCAGCAGAAAAACTCCCTGTAAAGGACATACTTGCAGCAATTGATTTAAACGGAACAAGCGTTTGGGATGAGCTAACTGATGCGCAACGCAAGCAAGTAAGTTTTTGGTTGCTAAATCGATACGTTAGTAGTATAAAAGGTAGTAGGGATGACGTTGAACTTGCAATATTCAAGACTAATGAATATTACAACAAGAACTGGAATGTACTCGGCGCCCGACATCCTAAACTGCAATGGCTATTGCTGTGTGCATCAGGCAATACTGGCAAGATTGAATATCATCCATGGATTGGCTTAAAGCAGAAAAAAGATACAAACAACAAAACGGTTAAATTATTACAACAAATTTATCCGGATAAAAAATTAGACGAGGTGGAATTAATTGCTAGAATATCTACAAAACAAGAAGTTAGGGAGTTGGCTAGAGAACTTGGATATGACAAAGTCGACATCTAATCAATACACATGCGAATATTGCAAGAAAAGCTATTCGAAAGAAAGCACTCTTGCAGTACATATGTGTGAACCAAAAAGAAGATGGTTGCAAAAAGATGAGAAGCGTGTTAAATTAGGACTTTATGCATTTCAACGATTTTATAATTTAAGTGCAGGCAACAAAACAGAAAAGACATATGACGAGTTTTGCAAGTCAAGTTTCTATAAAGCATTTGTAAAATTTGGAAGCTTTGTAAACAATGTACGTCCATTATATCCTGAAAAGTATATTGACTACGTTGTAACCAGTGGCGTAAAATTAGACCACTGGTGCAGAGACGAATTATACGAAAAGTATGCTATTGATCTTATAATGAAAGAAGGTGTTGAAACAGCACTAGAGAGATCAATAAACACTATGGTCGATTGGGCAAAAAATAATGAATCGTCTTGGGATCATTATTTTCGTTATGTTTCGCCGAACAGAGCAGTGTATGACATCAAGGACGGAAAGATATCACCTTGGTTATTGTTAAACTGTAAATCAGGCAAAGCATTACTTGCAACATTTAACGACGAACAATTGCAAATAGTGTATCATATTTTGAATCCATCGCATTGGGCGATGAGATTTAAGAGACAATCGTCAGATGTTGAATTAGTGAAACAAGTAGTAAAGGAAGCAAAACTATGAAAAGAAAATTATTAGACGGAACAGAGGTACCTGCTTTTGATCTTGCAATTGAATTGCGAGTAATTACAAAATGCCCTAACAAATACAAACTAACTGATATGGAAACTGGCGAAGAGTATATTGGTCAACTGTCACCAGTAGGCCAGCAACAGTGGAAAAAAATAACGGAGAAGAAAAATGCCTGATATTGACATAGACTTTGCTGACAGAGATATAGTGTTGTCAAAGATTCAACATCACATTGCAAAGCTAGAGAATGGCAAAAAGCATAACACGGGTGTCTATGTTACACCTATTCCGCACAACCCTATTGACAATATTGCAACCGTCGATTATAAAACTGCCGAAGATAGAAACTATTTTAAACTAGATTTTTTAAATGTATCTATATACAAAGATGTACGAGATCCAGCGCACTTGCAAGAACTTGTGGATAAAGAACCAATGTGGGAATTGTTGCAGTACAAAGATTTTACAGATCAGGTGTTTCATGTATCTGGACACGAACAGTTATTGCAAAAACTAAAACCTGATAGCATCGAAAAGCTGGCAGCATGTCTAGCAATTATTCGACCAGCTAAAAGGTATTTGGCTGATTTAGATTGGTATGATATTTTTCAAGAAGTTTGGACAAAGCCTACAGACGGACAATACTACTTTAAAAAAGCACACGCATTTTCGTATGCAATGGCTGTGGTAGTACACATGAATTTAATTTGCGAATCAGTTACTTAATTTTTTTGACAAGCTGTACGCTCTTGCGCTTTACACGTTTTAGCGATAGGTTGTTAAGGTTAACGCAAGGTCCAATAACTACCTTTACGTCTTTTGAATTCATTGACATCATACAATAACGCACTGGTTCAATTTCTCTTCGCAAAAACGTGCTAACCGGAATCAATCTATTTGACTCCCACCACCAAATTTCGCCAAGATCTAATAACAACTTCTTGTGTTCATCAGTCTTTAATCCAGTGTAAACAAACATTGTTGTTACATACTGGTCCTGGTTAGCTATGATACCAACGTATTCATTGCCGCCATATGCGACAACGCTTACGTAAGGAAATTGGGCTTCAATATCTTTTAATAACATTTTAAAATAAATACACTATAATTAAGGATCCTACATGCAGTTAATACCTAGATATTTAGTCAATGAGAGAATAAAGGTTGTATCGAATGATAGCGGATTCATTGTGGAGTATAGACCAGTGTACAGTAGAACGTTAAAAATATACAGAGGAATTGATAATGTTATTCAATTCAGACTGTTGAATGCAGATCAAAAGCCAGTATCAATTGACGACGAATATTATTTTGTTGTGTTTGATGAGAATCATAAGAAACTAATCGAAAGGCTAACAACAGTTACAGACGACAGTACTCCTGCAACACGCGGTATGTTTGAAGTTACAATTACTGAAAACGACCTGCTAAACGTTAAGCAACAGTATCTGCACTACAACGTTTATAAACGTGCAAACGGTGTAAACACTGTAACTTATGCTTCGAGAGATTTTGAAAGTGCTGGCATTATATATTTGGATGGACACGCTTATCCAGGCCCAAAATACAGTACCGAAGTTACTAATTTTTATCAATTAGGCAACGAATGGGTTGCTGGCAATGATTCAAATAATGAGATTGGTGCTGATCCAGGTATTAACGGCAACGAAGCATTGCATACTATTGCTGTTTACAGCAATGGATACATAGGCAACGTTGAGGTTCAAGCAACACTTGACAATCAGATTACTGGCTTAAACAATTGGGCAACTGTAGGTACAATAGTTTTTGACGGTAGCAGTGAAACGCAACCAGTTCCGTTTAACTTTAACGGAGTGTTTAGTTTCATTAGATTCAAGTTTGATGCAGATCCAACCGAAACAATAACTAAAATATTAGTCAGAAACTAATTGACTTTCTAGTCTAACGATGCTAATATAATAGCATGAGCATCGTGTCTGAGACCCTAATGTCATTCTTGCCCGGCAAGCACAAAACAACACCTAGTGGGTGGACGTCGTTTAATGGACCTTGCTGTATACACAACGGCGAATCACAAGACAAAAGACAACGTGCTGGTATTATTCAAGAAGGCGACACAGTAAGCTATCACTGCTTTAACTGTGGATACAAAGCAAGTTGGCAACCTGGACGCCACGTATCCTACAAGCTTAAGAAGCTTATGGAATGGTTAGGTATTCCAGATGATATCATTAACAAGTTGTCGCTTGAAGTTCTAAAGATTAACGAAGGCGTCGAGTCAACACATCGCTTAATTGAACTACCTGAATTTAGTAGTGTGCCACTTCCAGACGATGCAATTCTAATTGACAACATACACGAGTCAAAACATTTAAGTATCGTAAGAAGATACATGGAAGAAAGAAAGTTATCGCTTGACGATGGCTACAAATATTATTGGGCACCTTCGCTCGGTTACAGAGATAGATTGATTATTCCTTTTTATTATGAAGGACGCATAGTTGGATGGACTGGTAGAACAACTAATCCGGATAAAAAGCCAAAGTATCTAACAGAGTCGCAACCAGGCTTTTTGTTTAATCTTGACGAGCAAACTCCTACAAAGTTGTTTTGTATTGTAGTAGAAGGCCCACTTGATGCTATTCCTATTGACGGGGTGGCATTGCTAAGAGCTGAAATTAATGAACAGCAAAAAATGTTATTGAAGCGATTAAATAAAGATATAATACTAATGCCCGATAGAGACGGACCTGGCAAGAGATTGGTTGAAGAAGCAATTGAAAATGACTGGATGGTTTCTATGCCAGATTGGGAACCTGGAATCAAAGACGTAGGTGAAGCCGTACAAAAATACGGAAAAATATTTACGCTATATAGTATTGTGGCAGCGGCACAAAGCTCGCCACTTAAAATTAGATTGAAAGCAAAAAAATGGTTCAAAGAATAATTAGAATAATAACTTGGCCTTACACTTGGGTAAGAGATGAGTTGCGTTATAGAAAGAAGCTAAAAGAACTTCGTAAGAAGGACCCGTTTATTTACAAATGATAGTATGGGGAATTAGTGCAAACAGCCACGACGCCGCACTTGCAGTGTTTGAAAAAACCGACAGTGCATTAGATTTAAAATTTGCAAGTCAAAGTGAACGCTTTAGTAGAGTAAAAAATGATCCGCATTTGGATCACGATCTAATTGCGTATGCACACCAGTTTGGTCTACCGGATCAAGTTGTGTGGTACGAGCGTCCATTTAAGAAAACTGTTAGACAATTACTAGCAGGACAGGGCTGGCTCGATAGTGAAAACAATATTCCAAACTATCTTACAAAGTACGGAATACACACACCTGACACTTGCACACAATATGTCGATCACCACCTAAGTCATGCTGCTGGTGGATACTACACAAGTGGCTACGACGAAGCAACAGTTATATGCTTAGACAGTATTGGCGAGTTTGAAACTTTTACAGTATGGGATGCAAGCAAGCGCGAAGGATTAAAGAAACGATTCAAGCAACGCTATCCTCACAGTGTTGGATTATGGTATAGTGCTATGACACAACGATTAGGATTGAAACCACAAGAAGATGAATTTATCTTAATGGGTATGGCAGCTTGGGGTAAACAAAATGATGACTTACAATCA
>Ga0102810_1000971_pt1 | contig 10691 bp, 10 predicted proteins | sample ColrivemetaGS573_FD_84506 | JGI IMG/M metagenome (GOLD analysis project Ga0102810, IMG submission 84506) | Estuarine microbial communities from the Columbia River estuary - Ebb tide ETM metaG S.573 | ecosystem: Environmental > Aquatic > Marine > Intertidal zone > Estuary | place: USA: Columbia...
ATCCCCCCCTCAACGGGTTTTGTAATCTTTGCAATCTTGACAGAACAATCCATCGGGCGGCTGTTCCTTGCAGGCGTTATTCCGGGGCTTTTGCTGTTGGCAATGTTCATGCTCACCGTGTCGATCATCTGCTACATCCGCCCTTCGGCTGGCCCACGGGGACCCGTCACCACTTGGGACGAAAAACGCCGCGCGATCGGCGGTGCTTTTCCCATCCTTAGCGTTGTCGTGATTACGATCGGCGGCATCTATGGCGGGTTCTTTTCGCCAGTTGAAGCGGCGGGCGTCGGTGCTGGACTGGTCATCATCTATGGCATCGCGAAACGCCGCCTGTCTTTGGTCGATTTCTGGGGTGCATCGCGCAGTTCTGTTGTCACCACCGCGACCGTTATGCTGATCTTGATCGGCGCACATATGATCAACCCATTCCTCGCACTTAGCCATTTGCCGACCTACGTGGGCGAAGCCCTCGTCGCGCTTGACCTGCCCGTCCTTGGCATCCTCGCGCTCATGCTTCTCGTTTATCTCGTGCTGGGGTGTTTCCTTGAGGGGTTCGCAATGCTGGTGCTGACCTTGCCGATCTTTTTTCCTGTGGTTCTCGAACTCGGGATCGATCCGATCTGGTTTGGTGTATTGGTTGTGCTAACGCTTGAAATGGGGCTGATTTCGCCCCCCGTCGGCATCAATGTGTTTATCGTCAAATCCGTTGCGCCCTACGTCTCGCTCGCGGATATTTTTCGCGGCGTCGCCCCGTTCTGGCTGGCGATGCTCGTGACGCTCATCATCCTGATCGCCTTCCCGCAACTGTCGCTGTTTCTGCCTGATACCATGTTCAACTAAGGGGTCCTCCCATGTCTGATCAAAAATCCGCTCTCGTTATTTCTGCCCATTCCGCGGATTTCGTGTGGCGCTGCGGCGGGGCCATCGCACTCCATCAGCAGCAAGGATATGACGTGACAGTCGTGTGTTTGTCTTATGGTGAGCGCGGCGAAAGCGCGAAACTTTGGAAGCAGGACGGCATGACCTTGGAGCGCGTTAAAACCGGCCGCCGGATTGAGGCCGAGAACGCCGCGAAAGCCCTCAATGTCCACGACATCCAGTTCTTCGATCTGGGCGACTATCCATTGGAATTGTCCCGCGACGACAAATACAAACTCGTCGATGTGATCCGCGCAGTGCAGCCAGATTTCATGCTCAGCCATTCCAGGATTGACCCTTACAACACTGATCATGCCTATGCCACACAGGTCGCCCTCGAATGCCGTATGATCGCCCAAGCCTGGGGCCATAACCCCGGTGAAAAGGTGCTTGGCGCCCCGCAGCTATACCTATTTGAACCCCATCAAACCGAACAGATGGAGTGGAAGCCCGATACGTTCCTCGACATCACACCTGTCTGGGACCAAAAGCGCGCAGCGATCGAATGTATGCAGGGCCAAGAACACCTTTGGGAGTTTTACACCCGTGTCGCGCAGCAACGCGCTAACCATTTCAAACGCAATTCTGGCGGGCAGTCTGGCGGGCGTGATTGCAAATACGCCGAAGGGTTCCAATCTATCTTTCCGCGCACGGTCGACACGCTATGAGCACCATCGCGCACCTCGGCCATGTTGAGCTTTACACAGATCAATTCGACGCCAGTCTCGACTTTTTCACCCGCGTTTACGGGCTGACGATAACTGAGCAAAACGATCAAAGCGCCTATCTCCGTGCCTTTGACGATTACGAACACCATAGCCTGAAACTGACGCGCCATCATACAACGGGCGTAGGACACATCGCGTATCGCGCAACGTCACAGGCCGCACTTGATGCCCAAGTCGCGATCATTGAGGCCAGTGATTATGAGTGCTTAGGCTGGGATCATGGCGATGCTGGACATGGCCGCGCCTTCCGGTTCAAAGACCCGTTCGACCACATATTCGAGATCTATTGGGACACCAACCGCTACGTGGCCCCAGACACGGAAAAACCTGCGTTGAAAAACATCGCACAACGCTATCACGGGCGCGGCGTCTGTCCGCGCCGCATTGATCATTTGAACCTGCTGGCGACCGATGTGTCGCAGTTCCGTTCGTTTATGGAAACCTGCCTTGGCAGCCGTGTCACAGAAATGATCCAGCTTGATAAAGGCCGCATCGGTGGGGCGTGGTTTACGGTAAACAACAAGACCTACGATCTTGCTTGCACCGAAGAACACGGGAACGCGGATGGTCGTTTTCATCACCTCACCTATGCCACGGACCAGCGCGAAGACATCCTGCGCGCCGCTGATATCTTTCTTGAGAACGGTGTCCACATCGAAACGGGCCCGCACAAACACGGCATTCAAGGCACGTTTTTTCTGTATGTTTGGGAACCTGCCGGCAACCGGATCGAGCTTGCCAATTCCGGCGCGCGGCTGATCCTTGCGCCCGATTGGGAACCTGTGGTCTGGACCGAAGCGGAACGCAAAAAGGGACAGGCCTGGGGATTGAAGACAATCGAAACCTTCCACACCCACGGCACCCCGCCCATGCCCAAGGACGCATGAAATGAATGTCGTGGTCCAAAATATAGAACGCACCGATCCTGCGATTATCAACGGGCTTGCGCGCGCAGGCGTTGCGACGGTGCACGAGGCACAGGGGCGCACCGGATTGCTGGCCAGCTACATGCGCCCGATCTACCGCGGTGCATCCATCGCCGGGTCTGCAATAACCATCCTCGCGCCACCCGCCGACAACTGGATGCTGCATGTGGCGATTGAACAAATCCAAGCGGGCGACATTCTGGTTCTGGGGACGACAGAACCGTCTGATGCGGGCTATTTTGGTGATCTGCTGGCGACGTCTGCGATGGCACGCGGGTGTCGTGGTTTGATCATCGACGCGGGCGTGCGGGATGTGCGTGATCTTGAAACGATGGGCTTTCCCGTCTGGTCCAAGGCGATCTGCGCCCAAGGCACCGTCAAGGAAATCTTGGGGTCGGTGAACGTGCCTATCCTTTGCGCCGGCGCTGCCATTGATGCAGGCGACGTGATCGTCGCGGATGACGACGGCGTCTGTGTTGTCAAACACAGCGACGCCGCCGATGTTTTAGCAGCAGCCCAAAAACGCACCGCCAATGAAGGCGACAAACGTGCGCGGTTTGCCCAAGGCGAGCTTGGCCTTGATCTGTATGACATGCGCGGGCGGCTGAAGGCCGAAGGGCTCCAATATGTCTGACGGCATCCCCTGCATGTGGATGCGCGGCGGCACGTCCAAGGGTGCTTATTTTTTGGCGTCGGATCTGCCAACGGCCCCTGCGGCGCGCGATGAACTGTTGCTGTCGATTATGGGCTCCCCCGATCCGCGCCAGATTGATGGCATCGGCGGGGGGGATCCGCTGTCGTCCAAGGTCGCCATTGTCGCCCCGTCCAAGCATCCCGGCATCGACGTCGATTACCTGTTCCTGCAAGTCTTTGTCGATGAAGACCGCGTCAGCGATGCACAAAACTGCGGCAATATACTTGCAGGTGTTGGGCCCTTTGCGATTGACCGTGGGTTGGTTGAGGCCCGGCTGGACGAAACGCCTGTCCGCATCTTAATGCAAAACACAGGCCAAATTGCGATTGTCCATGTCAGCACTCCGAACGGCCACGTCACCTACTCTGGTGATGCCCGCATTGATGGCGTTCCGGGCACGTCCGCCGCCATTCCAATCACGTTTCAGGATACCGCCGGATCAAGTTGCGGCGCACTTTTTCCGTCAGGCCAGCCCAAAGACACAATTGACGGGATTGATGTCACGATGATCGACAACGGCATGCCATGTGTTCTGATGCGTGCAACCGACCTTGGGTTGCTTGGTACCGAAACGCCCAGAGATCTTGAGGCAAACGCACCTTTGCGTGCGCGCATTGAAGCCATTCGCTTGATTGCTGGCACCCGCATGAACCTTGGCGATGTCGCGGGCAAAACGGTCCCAAAGATGACGATTATCTCGCCCCCAACAAAAGGCGGGGCGATTAACACGCGCACGTTCATTCCCCATTCCTGTCACAAGGCCATTGGTGTGCTTGGTGCTGTCAGCGTCGCGACCGCCTGCCTCACAAAAGGCACCGTCGCGGATGGAATTGCCTTTTGCGAAGCCCGTGAATCAAGCCATTTATCCATTGAACATCCAAGCGGTGAAATGACGATCATCGGCCACATCAAGGATGGTCAGGTTGTCGGCACCGATGTCTTGCGCACAGCGCGCAAACTGATGGACGGCATGGTTTTCGCGTCCAGCGCGCCCTAATTTATCAAATTTAAACCTGAGGAATCCACCCGTGTCCAATCCAAACTCCGAGATCATCCTCCACGCCTACCCCCAGTCGCCCGTTGCCGAAAAGGTACGGGTTGCGTTCGGTATCAAGGGGCTTGCGTGGCGCAGCGTTGAAATTCCGCGCCTACCACCAAAGCCAAACCTGACCGCGCTGACCGGTGGTTATCGGCGCACCCCTGTGGTGCAGATTGGCGCGGACATCTATTGCGACAGTCAGTGCATTATTCGCGAACTTGAGCGCCGGTATCCGTCGCCCAGCTTCATGCCTACCGCCGATCAGGGGTTGATGTGGTGCCTCAGCCGCTGGACCGACGGGGCGCTTTTCGATCAAACCGTTCGGCATGTTCTTGGGTCCGCAGGTGACAGTCTGGACAAAGATTTCGCCGCAGATCGTGGGCGGTTATATCTAGGCGAAGACTGGGCCGCAGGGCTTAAGAAAGCCAACGCCGACCTGCCCCATCTTGTAGCCCAAATGCGCGCACCATTGTCATGGCTGGATACGCAACTAGCGGATGGGCGTGATTTCTTGCTCGGGCCGGACGCAGCCGCGATTGATGCGCAGTTTTACCATGTCGTCTGGTTCTTGCGAGGGCGCTGGTCGGGCGGGCCGTCATTTTTGTCAGAGTTCACTAACCTCGTGCGGTGGGACGACAATGTCCGCGCCATCGGGCACGGGACATCCCGACCGATGGACCCCCAAGACGCGATTGAGCAGGCAAAATCGCAAGTCCCCTTTGCGGCGACGGGCGTGGCGCCGAACGAACCGCAAGGCCTGATCGTCGGGCAATCCGTCACTGTCACCCCCGATGTAAATGGCGGCGAACAGCCTGTTGCAGGTACACTGCGCTACGCCGATGCCGAAACAGTCACGATTGAGCGCACAGCGGATGATGTTGGCACAGTCTGCGTCCACTTCCCGCGATCCGGCTACCGTATTGATATGGTTTGATCCCAAACCAAGGACCACACCATGATTGACCTCTACACTTGGACCACGCCCAACGGCCGCAAGGTATCGATCCTGCTCGAAGAGCTGGGCGTACCTTATACCGCCCACGCGATCGACATCACCAAGGACGAACAATTCGCGCCCAATTTCCTAAAGATCGCGCCCAACAACCGCATCCCCGCGATTGTGGACCATGACACAGGCATCCAGATGATGGAAACAGGCGCGATTATGATGTACCTCGCCGACAAATACGGCCAATTCCAATGCGACGGGGATGAGTACTGGCGCATGGTGGAATGGCTGATGTGGCAGATGGGAGGCCTCGGCCCGATGTTGGGCCAAACGCACCACTTTGTGAAATATAGCAAAGGCAAATCTGCCTATGCTGAGGAGCGCTACAGCGCTGAGGCGTTGCGGTTGTACGGCGTGTTGGACAGACGGCTAGAGGGTCGTGACTACATCGCGGGGATCGGGCGCGGCATGTATTCGATCGCTGATATGGCCTGCTGGCCGTGGGTGTCACGGTTTGAATGGCAAGAGGTTGATCTGAACGCTTTCCCGAATGTCAAAGACTGGTACCTACGCATCGCCGACCGCCCCGCTGTGCAGGCCGGATACTCCGTGCCCAAATTCACGACTGACGTGCCCATGCCAAACCCCGGCAGAGAAATTTGAAGCCTGTGTTGCAGCGACCCGTTGAAACCGCACCCGCATAGCAGACCTCTACTCACACCGCAGCGAAAGTCTGCTTTAAGACCAGATTAGCGCCAAGTCAGTCTTAGGCAACTGCCACGAGAAGTGCGCCGACCCCTATCAGTGCGACACCGCTCCACCCTGTCAAAGACATGCTCTCTCCGAGAAAGACAGCAGCGATGATCGCAACTAATACTACGCTGAGTTTATCTATCGGCGCTACTTGCGAAACTTTACCGAGCTGGAGAGCCCTGAAGTAGCACAGCCAGGATGCTCCTGTGGCCAATCCGGATAAAACCAAAAATACGCTCGTCTTCGGTGATAGTGTAGAAAGTGATTGAGTTTCTCCAGTAGTCCAGATCAGCAGACCTAATGCGACAACCACGACCACAGTGCGAAGGAAAGTGGCAAAGTTCGAGTTGGTCTCTGAAACGCCTACCTTGGCGAACACCGCAGTCAAGGCCGCAAAAACTGCTGCGAGCAGAGCCCAAAAAAGCCATGAACTTGTAACTAATTGCATCCGAAGTCCCCTCCCGCGTTGAAGCAGAACAGTTGTCCAGGCACATTGCTCCTTTGACTCTATGGAAACAAGAGATTGTCAGCTAAATCCTGCCTATCAGCCGTCCGCGCTATGTTTTGGGAGTTTCCGCTTTTCGGCTGTCGACGCATCGCGGTTGATGTTCGTTGAGAAAGCCGAACTCCCCAAATGCCGTTCTTCTAAAACCCCAGTTCAAAGAACCAAGAGGCTGACGAGGCCAAAGTAGATAAACAAGCTCGCCACGTCTTGTACGATGGTGCAGATTGGACCGCTGCCCATTGCTGGGTCGGACCCGAGCTTCTGGAACACCCAAGGAAGGCCAAACCCCACAACAGCTGACATCGTACCGCCTGCCAGAACTGTCAGGCCAACTGCAACGGCGAGTAGCTGGTCGGCAAAAACCGCCAAAACTGCTCCAGCGGCCAATGTCCCAAGAGCAGCTCCAATTACGATGCCTATTATCAATTCATCGCGGAGTAAGGACAGAATTTGCACATCTTCACGTGCCAGGCTGCGAACGCTGACTGAAACCGCCTGCGTTCCTATCGCGCCGGCGATGTAGATAAGCGCCGGTACGAAGAACGCGACAGCGACATTGGCTGCGAGTGCGTGCTCGAACCGGACCATGACCACCGTTATAATTGAGGATGCCACCAATCCGAAGACAAGCCATGGCAAGCGGCGAGAGATGCGGTCAATTAGACTGGCGTCAAGCGCCGCACGGGGGCCGTCTTCATGGGGAGTAATGCCCGCGATCAGTTGTAGATCCTCCATGTGTTCCTCGCGCAGAATGCGGAAGAGGGCTTCGGGTGGCACAGCACCGATGAGCCGCTCGTCATGGTCGACGACTGGGACTGCTATCATGTTCAGCCGCATTGCCAGTGCTGCAATCTGTTCTTGATCCGCGTCCAACCGAACGGATTCGTGCTCCGGTTTCATGATGTCGCCGATACTAAGTTGGCCGTCGGCGAACAGGTCGTTGATCCGAACGATGCCCTGCAATCGCCCGGCTGCATCAGTCACAAACACTGTATCCGCACATTCAAAGAACGTTCCGCGCAGCGCCTCGATAACCTGGTCTACAGTTGTATCAATGCGGGCTCGGGGGATACCTGTAACCATATGCTCCGCCGCGGTGTCGCGGGCGGGCTCAGAAGCAAGAGCGCTATCAGCCATTGTTGGGACTCCTAATCTGCCACCGCAAAGGAATGGCTTCACGCTTATCACAAACAATGTCAGCTTCTTGCGCAAGTTCGATGTTCAGACGGTCTATCGACAGGAACCAAAGACTTGTACGTAAACCAGCTCAGCCTGAGCCTCTTGCTGGTTTCTGTACCGCCGCGAAACTCTACCTCGTCCCGCGTAGTAGACCTTGGTTCACTCCTCAGCGAAGGTCCTCAATGAGCCCAAAGTGTTGAACTCAAAGAGGAGAGCGGACGTTCGCTTCTGGAACAGTGCTCATAACATCCGCAGATGAAACCGGTTGTTTATAATGGCGCGTAATTCTCACATTTGCGCTGTGTTATCTGGCCTTAGGTGCATTATCGGCTTTTATAATGTCTTGTGGGTTCCGATTGGCAGTAACCGCGTCAAAGTAGAAATTGAGCATCGCCTCAAGAGAAGTTGGATTCTTGTGAAGGCGGCTACGCAGGGCAGCTCCTTCCCAGCAATCGACCAGCAGGTCTGCCATTTCTTGCACATTGCTATCGCAAGGGATTTCGCCCTGCTTTCGTGCTTCTTCAAGGCAACCAGCGACGCGTTCGGCAATTGCAGCAAAACACTCTGCGATCTTTGCTCGGAACAGGACGCTGACCCCGGACAGCTCCTGACCAAGGCCACCCAGAAGACAACCCATGTAGCCTTCTTCGCGGTAGGAAATCTGTATCATTTCGAAAAAGTCTCGCACACGGCTCAACGGTGGCCGTTTCGGATCCAGCAGGCTTGCATCAAGCCCCGCGTGGACTTGCGTCATATAGGTATCAACAACTTGTAGCGCAAAGTCCTCCTTGTCTTTGAAATGATGATAAAATGACCCTTTTGGAATCCGCGTTTCGGCAAGCAGTGCCTGGATGCCCAGATCGTTATACCCATGCTTAAGAAGCATCCGCAGCCCAGCGTCGATCAACCTTTGCTTGGTTGCATGAATGGACGCAACAGCTGCTGCGTCCTGCGTTTTTTTAATGCTCATATGTTTTTCTGTCGTTGATCAATCGCTGGGCAGAACGCTAGAGGGTGGGTCTAGCCTTGCGTCATTTCAATCATATGATTGATCACTTGGCTATGTTCGTGTTGCGGACTGAACATGATGATCTCAGCATCGGCATCGACTTTCACGTTGTGACCTGGTGGCCAATAGAAAAGATCATTGGCGCTGACGGTCTCTTCAGTACCTGCAGCATCGGTCGTTGTTAGCTGCCCCTCTAGGACATAGCCCCAGTGCGGCGACTGGCAGAGGTTACCCTCTAATCCTTGAAATAGCGGTGTGGTGTCGACGCCAGCAGACAAAGTGAAATACTCCCCACTAATCTTACCGAGCCCGGTGGCATCCCCGAAATCCTTATGTTGGCGGATGACGGCTCCAGGAATTTGCATCTTGATATCAACGTTTTCTTTGGAAACTCGCATGACATGTCCTCCCTTGGTTTTGCTACATTAGACCGATCGGTCTATTCAACGCTACTCCTCTACCCCAGAAAAAGTCAATGGTGCGGTCAGTCGACTCAGAAAAGGCCATTAATGAATGCCGGCATTGTCCCAAATAGCTGCCCCTGAATTCCCCGAAATGCCATGCTGGCCATCGATGTACACTTTGGGAAGGCGGCACTGCTGCGGATCTTTGAACAGTCAACGACTGCTTGGGGGGGGCGGTAGCAGACTTTGGAGTGGGAGTGTCCGACGTCCCTTTCGTCCCGCAAAGCAGACCTCTACGCACACTGTAGCGAATGTCCGGTTCACGCCCTTACTGCAGCCTTTGAGGCGATAGCCAGAACAGTTGCCTGATCTTTTTATCCATTTCACTGATAGCTGAGCGAATATTCCCTGTTAATGTTTTTATGGAAATTGCCTGTAAATCACTGCTTTTGTGTCATAAATATAGGTCGAGAACCAGAATTGCGGCCAGAAACGCGTGACTTCCCTGTTAATTTCCCTGTTAGCAGGGAATTTGGGGCTGAGACTGGTTGGCTCCGGACTGACAGCACAGCCAGCCATTCCACTCAAACCAGACGGTACACGGTTGCGCGGCTTTAGTGTCGCAAGTTCAAATGCTTGTGCTGTCCACAGGTTTGCGCAGACGCTAGTTGGCGGTCCGATAAGGGCCAAATCAGCGCAAAGTCTGCGTTTGGCGTTTCGACGATACGAGGTTGAAGTGTTTAGTTGAGGTTCTTTAGCAGCTGCCGCTGCTCATCCCAGTCAGATGGCAGCGCATGGCGCAGACACCAATCAGACGTAAATCTGATGGGCTGCTTGCCCTCCAGTGCATCGCGAACAATGTCCGGCGCTAGGAATGCGAGATCGATCATCTGCTGGACGCGGCGTTTTGATGTTTTCTCCGCAACAGCAATCTGAGCAAATGTCTTGCCCCCTTTCATCTGCTCGAACCAACTGTGCGCATTGGCAATGTTGCGGATCAGAGCCTCGTCTTGACCGGTCGGCAGATCTGCAAAGATAAGCTTGGTCTCGACTCCCCGCTTTCGAAGTTGGAAAACGCTGTCGATCATCGAAGCATCTTCGTTCAGCGTTTCCGTATGAGTGTCCAGAATGTCCGCTGTCTGGTTCTTGTCGATCTGAACAGTTAATCGCCCAGGTTCGATCGTGATCTTCTTCGTGAGACGAAGGAAATCTGCTTGGGTCGCTGTGGTCAGCCAGTTCGTCAGCAGAACCTGCGCGTTACCGATGTCACCTGTCGATGCACCAGTCATAAGACGGGTTACCGCGGAAGCGTCAGTCAGGGTCCTTCGGGTAAGTGCGGCAACTTGGTCTTCCAGCTCCGGCGCGGGCAATCGCCACCCATCAAGATTCTTCTCCCCACTTTTTGCGATCAAGCAGTGCGAGACGTAATACCGCAAACGTTTGCCTGCCTTGGTTTTAGTATGAGAGGGCGTAAGCCTGTCGCCTGTTTCATCGAATAGCTTTCCGCAAAGTAATGAGAACTGGCTCTTAGATCTTGATCGCCGGTCTTTTGCCGCACCGTCCTGTAGCATCGTTTGGATATGGTCC
>Ga0102810_1000977_pt1 | contig 10636 bp, 10 predicted proteins | sample ColrivemetaGS573_FD_84506 | JGI IMG/M metagenome (GOLD analysis project Ga0102810, IMG submission 84506) | Estuarine microbial communities from the Columbia River estuary - Ebb tide ETM metaG S.573 | ecosystem: Environmental > Aquatic > Marine > Intertidal zone > Estuary | place: USA: Columbia...
CTCTATAAATAGAGACTTTTGTGGTACCTCCAGGAATCGAACCAGGGACACAAGGATTTTCAGTCCTTTGCTCTACCAACTGAGCTAAGGTACCATTGCTTTTTTTTTGCAAGAGCAAATATATATTCTTTTATTAGAGAAGCAAAAAATCATTTAATAAATCTTGTTTATTTTTGACATAAATACAAATAAATTGAATTTAGTTATAGATTTAGGAAATTCTTCACTCAAAGTTGCGCTTTTTGATAAAAACGTAATGACCAATAAATTTATTTACTCAAATCAATCCTTAAATATTATTTCAGATCTTTTTAAAAATAATGTTATTGATAATTCTATTATATCTAATGTTTCAACTATTGATAAAAATATTTTAGATTTTTTAAAAATCAATTCTAATTTAATTTCTATTAACGAAACTACTGATTTACCATTCATTAATTTATACAAAACTAAAAATACATTAGGTCATGATCGAATTGCGCTTGTAAGTGCAGCAGCAATTGATTTTTCAAATGAAAATGTATTAATTATTGACGCAGGAACTTGCATTACATATGATTTTAAAAATAGTAAAAATGAGTATTTAGGGGGTGGAATTTCACCTGGAATACAGATGAGATTTAAATCTTTAAATTCAGAAACATCTAATCTTCCTTTGTCTACAATTAATCATGACAATAAATTAATAGGTGATGATACTGATAGTTCCATTAAATCAGGTATTGTAAATGGAGTTGTCTCTGAAATCGATGGTATAATTAATCAGTACCAAGAAAGGTTTAAAAACATTAGGATAATTTTAACAGGAGGCGACTCTAATTTTTTGCTCAAGAAGATAAAAAATACCATCTTTGCTGATCAAAATTTCCTTCTTAAAGGATTAAACTATCTTTTAGAGATAAACATCAAATAATGAAAAATTTTTTATTTACTATCTTATTATCAGTAATTACTTTTAATAATTATTCTCAGTCAGGTACCTCTTCACCTTATTCTTTTTATGGAGTAGGAACTAGTACTTTTAAAGGTTCAATTGATAATAGATCAATGGCTGGATTAAGTGTTTATTCAGATAGTATTAATTTAAATTTAACAAATCCCGCTTCCTTATCTGAACTTAAAAGAGTTAATTATTCACTAGGAATAACGTACGATAATTTAACTTTTAAATCTGAAAATGCGAATGAAAATTCAAATAGTTCGAATGTGAATTATTTGGCCGTTGGTATTCCAACAAAGCATTTTACTTTTGCTTTTGGAGTAATTCCTCAAACTTCAGTAGGATATCTTTTAGAAAGTACAGATGAAACTGTTATTCCAAATGTAATCGATCGATACAGAGGAGAAGGTGGTGTTAACACTGCTTTTTTTTCTTTTGGATTTAAACTTTTTGATAAGATTAGTGTTGGGTTGACAACTAACTATGAATTTGGAAATTTAAATCATATAACTACTCGATTTTTAGAGGATGTTGAGCTGGCTACTAGACTTGAAAGTAATTCTTCTTTAAGTGGTTTAAATAATGTTTATTCTTTACTGTTTAGAGAAAAAATTTCAAATAAGTTAATATTACATGCTACTTACATATCCAGTCAAAAATTTGAATTGGGATCTAATAATACACAAACTTTATCTACATATTCATTAACCAATCAGTATGGTGGTGATGAAGAGATAATTGATTTAGGAGCAATGAATTTAGAAAAAACAGAAATTACAGTTCCTAAATTTCAAACTTTTGGATTAGGATTAGGAGTTGACACTAAATGGTTTGTTGGTGCTGAGTATAAGCTAGTTGATGGAGGAGGACTAAATAACAAATTATTTGAGCTTGATAATGTTGAATTTAAAAAAGGATCTAAATTCTCTTTTGGTGGCTTTTATATTCCTAAATATGATTCATTTACTAATTTTTTTAGTAGACTTGTTTATAGAGCTGGATTGAGAGTTGAAGATACAGGACTTCAAATAGATAATCAGTCTATAAAAGAAGTTGGATTTAATTTTGGATTTGGGATTCCTTTTCAAGGATTTTCTAGTGTTAATTTGGGTTTTGAAGTTGGTAAAAGAGGAACTACTAATGCCGGTTTAATTCAAGAAAACTTTTTCAGTGTTAGATTAGGAATGTCATTAAGTGATCTTTGGTTTGTAAAAAACAAATACAATTAATAAATTAGGCATCGTTTTTGATTTCCTGTAAAAACAAAGAATAGATTATTATGAAAAAAATTACACTTTTTAGTCTTACATTTTTATTTTCATTTACTGTTTTTTCTCAGTCCAAAGAAGAATGTTTTTCAAATCTTTCAATTTTTGCTGAATATGCAAAAGTTAAAAACTATAAAGAAGCATACCAACCTTGGTTAGATTTAAAAAACGAGTGTCCTGATATCAATTCTGCTATATATGTTTTAGGAGAAAGAATGTTGAAGTCTTTTATAAAAAATTCTGAAGGTAATGCTAAAGACGAGTTTAAGAAAGATTTGATTAATTTATATGATGAATGGTTAACCTTTTTTCCAAAAAGTAAGAGAGGTGTGAGTGAAGTTGGTAAGATTTTAGCCATAAAAGCTCAAGCTATGATTGATTATAAATTAGCAGATGATAGTAAGGTATTTGAAATCTATGATCAGGCATTTAATAAAGACTCAAAAAGTTTCAAATCTCCAAAAGGATTATATAATTATTTCAAAATATATTTCAAATTATACAAATCTGGACAGGAAAATGTAACATTAGAGCAAGTATTTGAAAAATATGAAGAATTAACTGAAAAGTTCGAATTTGAGATGAGTGCCTACACCTCTAAATTAGATATCCTTCTAGAAAAAGAAAGTAATAGCGATCCCTTGTCCTCTAGAGAAATAAGGAATAAAAAAGTTTATGAAGTTAATATGTTAGCCTGCAATACCTATTTAAATAATTTGAATGCTATAATAGCTAAAGAATCTACTTGTGAAAATTTAATTCCATTATATAGAAAAAACTTTGACAAATTTAAATTAGATTCAGTATGGTTAAATAGAGCAGCAAGTAGAATGGATAGTAAGGAATGCTCTGATGATCCTTTGTTTGTTGAACTTGTGGAGGCGTTACATGAACTAAATCCTTCAGCTAATTCAGCTTATTATTTAGGCTTGTTAAATGATAAAAAAGGTGAAACAAGTTTAGCAATTCAATATTATAATGAATCTATTGATCTAGAGTCAGACAATTTGAAAAAGGCAAAAACACTATATAAAATTGCACTTAAGTTTAAGAAATCTGGTCAATTTTCAAAATCAAGAACATATGCTAATAAAGCATTAGGGTTTCAGCCTTCGATGGGAAGAGCATACTTGCTAATAGCTAACTTATATGCTAGTAGCGCAAATAATTGTGGTAAAACTCAATTTGAAAAAAGATCTATTTATTGGTTAGCATTAAAACAAGCAAAAAAAGCAGCCTCAGTTGATGCTTCTGTAAGAAAACTTGCCAATAAAACAGCTTTAAGTTATGAGGGAAGAGCACCCTCAAAAACAGATATTTTCAGTGAAGCTATGAGTGGTAAAACTATTTCCTTTAAATGTTGGATAGGAAAATCAGTTACAGTACCTTCATTAAATTGATGAATTTTTTAAGAGTTTTAGTTTTATTTTTCCTTTTTTCTTGTGAAGATAATTTTCAAGAAATTCAAAATATAAATAATAAAAATATCCTTCCACTTGGAGTTACTGAAAACTTAAAACTTATATATACTGATTCTGCAAAGGTAAAAGCGATACTTTATTCTAGTCTTAATAAAGATTATACAAACAAACCTTTTCCTTATTCAGAATTTCCTAATGGAATTAAAATTTCATTTTTTGATGATGAAAATAATGAAACTATAGTCACTTCACAGTACGCAATAATGTATAATAAAACTAATATTGTTGATATGAAGGGAAATGTGATTATTAATAATTATGATGGATCTGAACTTAAAACTAGTCAGTTATATTGGGATCCTGAACAAGAATGGCTATTTACAGAAGAGAAATTTACATTTATAAATGTTGATTATGATATTGTAGCTACCAGATTAGACGCTAATAGATCGTTTACTATATTTAACACCGGAAAACTTGACGGTAAAGTTTTAGTTGACGATAAATAATTAAAAACATGAACAATTATAGAAAATTTTCAGAATATATTTATTTAGTAATATCCTTTGTTTCTGTTTTTGAGTATTTTTTCCGTGAAAACTCATCTGAAAAAAGTAATATTTTTTTGATAATGGCAGTATTTTCATTTGGAATGTTTTTATTTAGAAGACATTATAGAATTAAATTTAAAAACAGGGACAAATAGATTTAATGGATAATCAAGTTATAGTTATTCTTATTTCAATAATTTTTTCAGGTTTTTTTTCTGGAATGGAAATAGCTTTTGTTTCTTCAAATAAAATTTTTCTAGAAATTGAAAAAAAACAAAAAGGATTAGTTTCTTTTTTTATTAAAAAAATCACTGAAGAACCTTCAAAATTCATTGCAACAATGTTGCTTGGGAATAATATTTCTTTAGTTATTTATGGGATATATTCTGGAAGGCTAATTATAGATATCTTATTTCCTGAACTTATTAACGAATCTTCAATTGATTTTAAATATATTTTTTATCAAACATTAATTTCTACACTTATTATTTTAATAACTGCTGAATTTTTACCTAAGGTTTTTTTTCAAATCTATGCAAATAGACTTTTTAAATTATTTTCTTTTCCTGCTTTTCTTTTTTATTATTTGTTTTCACCATTAACATTTGTTTTTAATTGGATTTCTGACAGTGTTTTAAGTAAATATTTTAAAACTAAAAATGATGAATTAAAAATGGTTTTTAGTAAAGACGAATTGGGCGATTATATAAATCAGGAGATTGGAATTGATAACGAAGAACAGTTAGAGCCCGAAATTCAAATATTTCAAAAAGCTTTAGAGTTTTCCAAAGTTAGAGCTCGTGAAATTATGGTGCCTAGAGCTGAAATCATCTCAATTGATAGATATGTAAATCCATCAAGACTAAAGGAGATTTTTATTGATACAGGTCTTTCTAAAATATTAATTCATCACGAAAATATTGATAACATAGTTGGTTATATTAGTATTCAACATATGTTTAGTGATTATAAGAGTTTTAAATCTATAATAATTCCAATTGAATTTGTTCCTGAATCAATGTTTATTAATGATCTGTTAAACCTTCTCACAAAAAAAAGAAAGAATATTGCTGTTGTTGTAGACGAATATGGAGGAACTTCAGGGATTATTACTATTGAAGATATTGTAGAGGAGCTAGTTGGCGAAATCGAAGACGAACATGATTCTCCGAAGTTTTTAGAAAAAAAGATTAGTAATACTCATTTTATATTTTCTGCAAGATTAGAAATCAATTATTTAAATGAAAAGTATAAATTAAGCCTTCCCAACAGTGATCAATATGAAACTTTAGGTGGATTTATTATCAGTTTGAATGAAGAAATTCCAGATAAGGAGGATGTAATTATCTTTAATAATTTAAAGTTTAAAATTATTGATGTGTCAAGTTCCAAGATTGAATCAATAGAATTAATTTATGAAGATTAATTTTAAAAATTAACTTTTTTTTATTCCCGAGGAAATCGTATTTTCGTTTGCTATAAAAAAAATATTATGGCTATTCTAGGACAAATTCGATCAAAATCTATTTTTTTAATTATAGTTATTGGTCTAGCACTTTTTGCATTTGTAATTTCTGGTGTTTTTGATGGAAAAGGGTATCAAGCTCAACAACCTGTCGGGATTATTAATGGTCAAGATATTTTAATAGAAGATTTTAGAGGACAAGTTGATTTTTTGGAGAGAAACTATAACCAAAAAGGAATGGTTGCTGTTAATAATGTTTGGAATCAAAAACTAAGATCGGAAATTTTAAATCAGCAATTTGAAATTACTGGAATACAATCTGGAAAAGATCATTTACAAAATATTTTAAAAAACAATCCTACTTTTAATTCTGATCAACAATTTTTGAATGAAGCAGGAATTTTTGATATTGATAAATTTAAAGCTTTAATTATAGAATTAAAAACTACTAATCCAGAAGCTTATGAAAACTGGAAAAATCAAGAGAAAATTTTTGAATCTCAATCAAATGAACAAATTTATTTTAATCTATTAAGGGCTGGTATTAACTATACCCAAACAGATGGTAAATTTGAATATAATCTACAAAATGATAATGTTGATATAGAATACATCCAAATCCCATATTCATCTGTTGAGGACACTTTAATTTCTTATAATAAATCAGACCTTAAAAAGTATATTGATAATAATAAAGATGAATTTAAAGTTAATGCTTCTAGAAATATTGAATACGTCATTTTCGAAGAAAAACCATCCTTTGACGATGAAAATGCTATTAAAAATCGATTAAACAGTTTTTTAAAGGAATCTAAAGTTTATAATAGTGTATCAAAACTTGAAGAAGTTACGCCAAGTTTGATAACTGCAAAAAATATTAAAGAATTTATAAACGAATACTCTGAAACAAGTTTTGATTCTATTTATTTACCAAAAGGATCTCTTCCAGCAGATCATGCCAACTTGTTGTTTAACTTAAATAATAATCAAACTTACGGACCCTATCTTGATGGAGATTATTTTAAAATCTCTAGAATGTTAGATAAAAAAATTGGTGGATCTGTAAGGTCTAGTCATATTCTTTTGGCATACAAAGGATCTCAGAATGCTAATCCAAATGTAACTAGATCTAAAAAAGAAGCTAGAAAAGAAGCTAATAATATTTTAAGAAAAATCAGAAAATCTCCTGAAACTTTTACAGAACTCGCTTTTGAATTTTCTGATGGTCCTTCCAAATCTAGAGGAGGTGATATAGGATTTGTTCAAGATGGAAATATGGTAAAGCCGTTTAATGATTTTATTTTTTCTAAAAGAGTAGGATCAACAGGACTTGTTGAAACTGATTTTGGTTTTCACGTAATTAAGATAGTTGCTAAAGATGATTTAGTTTTGCTTGCTTCGATTACTGAAAAAAATGTTCCCTCTGATGAAACAAGTGATAAAGTTTTCAATTCAGCTACAAAATTAGAAATGAACCTGTCAAAAGAAGGTAATTTAAATGCCTTAGCTGACAAAGATGATTATATCTTAAAAACGGTTAACGGTGTTCAAATTTTAGACAATGATTTCCCTGGTTTAAAAGATCAAAGAAGAATTGTACAATGGTTATTTTCAGAAAAAACTAATATTTCAGATTACAAGAGATTTGATTTGCCTAAGGGCGGATATTTAATTGCTCAAGTTACAGGCATGGTTGATGAAGGTGTTTCGAATGTTCAGGATGTTTCTTACAAAGTGCTTCCAATGGTCTTAAAATCCAAGAAAGCAGATTTTATTATTAGTAAAAACGATAATTCTTTAAGTATTGAAAAGATAGCTGAAATGAACGGTGTCGATGTTAGAAAGGCGTTAGCTTTAAATCAAAAAAATGCAACTATTACTGGATCTGGTCTTGAACCTCTTGTAATTGGTTCTTCTTTTGGCACTTCTTTAAATCAAACTTCAGATTTTATTATTGGTGAAAACGGAGTTTATAAGTTAAAAGTCCTTAATAGAAAAGAAACAGGTTTTAAAGATGACTCAATTGATGCAAATTTTGTAGTATCCTATAAAAATCAGTTACTTAACTCAAATAGAACTTCTGCTTTTGCAAGAGTATATGAATCACTAAAAGAAAATGCAGAGGTTTCTGATAATAGATCGATTTATTATTAAGCAATAACTCCTTTATATACTGTATAGAAGTATATAGCTAAAAATACAGTTGAAATAATAAACTTTAGAGTTGTACCAACTACCAGTCCAATAAACGTTCCTAAGGCAGGTTTTAGAGCTAAACTAAAACTCGTTTTAACAATCAACTCGCCACTTAAAGCACCTAAAAAGGAACCTAGAATTAATCCAAATGGTCCACCAATAAATAGTCCTATAAATAATCCTATAGTAGCTCCAATCATTCCGTTTTTAGAACCTCCTAGATTTTTAAGTCCAATTATTGGAATGAAAATATCTAATACAAAAATGGCAAAAGCAATTAGAAAAGTAGAGATTATAAGTTGGTTACTAAAAGGTATGTATGATGTAAAGTGAATTACTAGTATACCTAACCAACTCGATAATGGACCTGGAATTATTGGAGTGAAACTTCCTATTAAACCTATTAAGCAAAGAATTAATCCTAAAATTAACAGAAAAATATCCATATTTTTTTTTAATAGATTATTTTTTTAAAATTATACTTAATTTTAGAATAAATAAATCAAACATGAAATTAAAACAAGTTTTATTTTTATTGTTTTTAATTTTGGGTTGCAATTATAATCCAAAAAATTCTACTTTCCTTCCTCCAGAAGTTAAGTGGACAAATAATGATGAACATCCCTCTATTGACGATTGTGATAAATACGACATTGAAATTGATAGAATAAATTGTTTTAAGTCCAAAATTATAACCTTGATTTATTCTAATATTAATTTAGAAGATAAGTTGGTGTCTAATAAAATAAATGATACTGTTTTTCTTTCATTGTTGATTGATGAATTAGGTCAGATTTCTTTATTAAATATTGATAATTTAGATGGTGTTCTAATTGAAATTCCAGATATTGAATCAATTTTAACAAATTCATTAAAAAATATACCTTCTTTATATCCAGCTACTAAAACAAATTTAGGAATTCCAGTAAGCACTAAATTTCAATTACCTTTAATATTAAAATCAAATTAATCTAAGTTGAAAATTCAAAAGGAAAAAATTATTTTAGGTATTGACCCAGGAACAACTATAATGGGGTTTGGTTTAATAAAAGTAGTGGGTAATAAAATGAGTCTCTTATTGTTAAATGAACTCATTTTAAATAAACTCGATGATCATTACTTAAGGTTAAAACATATTTTTGAAAGAACTATAGATCTGATAGAGAAGTACCATCCAGATGAGATTGCAATTGAAGCTCCTTTTTTTGGTAAAAATGTTCAGTCTATGCTTAAGTTGGGCAGGGCACAAGGTGTTGCAATGGCCGCTGGATTATCAAAAGAAATTCCAATAACTGAATACTCGCCCAAAAAAATAAAGATGTCTATCACAGGAAATGGAAATGCATCTAAAGAGCAAGTTGCTAAAATGCTTCAAAGTTTACTTGGAATTAAAAAATTGCCAAAAAATTTAGATTCCACTGATGGTTTAGCTGCAGCAGTATGTCACTTCTATAATCAAAATAATACATTAAGTTCTGAAAAAAATTATTCAGGTTGGAGTGCTTTTGTAAAGCAGAATGAGAAAAGAATAAAGAAATAATTAATCAATTAAACTCTAATTTAATTAAAACAAGTTTTTGTGTCAGGAATATATATACATATACCATTTTGTAAACAGGCCTGTCATTATTGTAATTATCATTTTTCAACTTCTTTAAAAAACAAGGAAAGTGTAATTAATTCAATGATAAAAGAAATTGAAATTAAGTCTATCGGAAATAATGATATGATTGAAACAATTTATTTTGGAGGAGGAACACCTTCTTTTTTTGACACATCAGAAATAAATAAAATTATCGATTCTATTTCTAAAAAATTCAAAATTTCAACTAATCCTGAAATAACTTTGGAGGCAAATCCTGATGATTTATCAAGCATAAAAGTTAAAGAATTATCCAATAGTTTTATTAATAGATTAAGTATCGGAATTCAATCTTTTAATGATAGAGAGCTTAAACTGATGAATAGGTCACACAATTCCAAGGAAGCAAAAAATTGTATAGATGATGCGTTAAAATATTATGATAATATCTCAATCGATTTAATCTTTGGTATGCCAGATAGTAATTTAAAAACATGGGAGTCTAATTTGAATTATGTAACGAGTTTGGATTTAAATCATATGTCTGCATATGCTTTAACTATTGAACCTAAAACAGCCCTTGAATCATTTGTTAAAAAAAATATTATTAAGCCATTGGATGAAGATTTAGTATTTGAACAACATGAATTTATGTGTAATAAAATGTCAAAACATGAATATATAAATTATGAATTATCAAGTTTTGCAAAAAAAGGATATTTTTCAAAAAATAACTCGGCATATTGGTTGAGAAAAAAATATATTGGAATAGGGCCATCAGCTCATAGTTTTGATGGTACTTATAGGAGTTGGAATGTTTCTAACAATGCATTATATATCAAGGATATTACTAATAACAAAATGTTTTTTGAGAAAGAAAAACTTTCTATAATTGACAAGTATAATGAGTATGTTATGACTGGTTTAAGAACATATTGGGGTATTTCACTAACATACTTAGAGAATAATTTCGGATCATCTTATAAGAAGCATTTTGAAAATAAAGTTATAAAATTTGTAGATTCATCACTTGTTGTAGTCAATAATGACATTTTTACTTCTACTATTAAAGGTAAATTTCTTGCAGATGGAATAGCATCTGAATTATTTCTAATTAATCTTTAGATAAATTTGTAAAATGGTAATAGAATTTTGATATTGTTTCAATTCCCTGTAAAAAATTTGAAACTCCGTAGTGTTCATTTGGCGA